>ERZ1034984.93-NODE-93-length-100833-cov-21.765296_pt1 | contig 100833 bp, 190 predicted proteins | sample MGYA00520589_ERZ1034984 | MGnify/ENA primary metagenome ERZ1034984 (study PRJEB33766, sample SAMN09781790) | gut metagenome | biome: gut microbiome | host: Homo sapiens | place: Madagascar | study: EMG produced TPA metagenomics assembly of the PRJNA485056 data... | reverse complement strand
TGTCCACAGGCAGCATCAATGTCACTGCCCATTTCTCTTCTAATTGTAACATTTAGTTTTGCATGTCCAAAAAACGCGATAAACACTGGATTCTTTTTGAAAATGCGTCTTACCGTGCGTCTTACCGAACACGTACTAGGACTTACCATACCTTCTCTAACCAATTCTCTAACCAAAATATTCATATCCACATTATATTATCACATCATATAAAAAAGGACAAGTTATGATAACTCGTCCTTAATTTTTTATCCTCTGTATATAATGCCGGTGAACTCCCATAACAGTTTGGGGCTAATATAAAAATCATAATGAGTAGATTCTTTGTCTTCACCAGAATCGTTTTGAGAAATTGTTTTTTTAAACGCTACACCGATAGGTAATGATCCATTAATGATTCCTTGGCGTATAAATTGTTGATCTTTTCCCATAAGTTTTGCAACATCTTTAACTGGAACATTCTTTCCTAAAAATTCGGGAACGTCATAATATATCTTATTTGATTTATGTTTACTTAACACCTGTACTTCCAAATCCACCTCTGTTTGTCTCATCTAAATGTTCTACTTCCTCAAACTCAATCTCTGGTTGAATCTTGTTAATACGGAACTGACATATTCTATCATTTTTATTAATTACCGTATCTTCCATAGCAATTACTGGTAACTTCCACTCGTCTGAGTCACCACTATATGAGTTGTCGATAACTGCAAAACAATTTGTCTGTAATATTTTAAAGTTCTTATATGTGCTGCTACGTGGTACAATATTAGCTTCGTATCCATCAGGAAGCTTCATTCCAACCCCTAATGGAATCAAATGAAACTCACCTTTCATTAGGCTCACTGTCTCTGCTGAACGAAGATCAATCCAGTCACCAGTACCAATTTTTTCGATCTTGTCAATATCATGATCAAAATACTTGATTTTAATCTTACGCCTGTATGGATTATAGTGGATATAATCATTGTCCATTTCATCATTGTTCTCAATTCTTACCATTATTATTCAATTCTCCTTCTACATATTTTAAATATTCTTTCCAATAGCCTTTATAATGATAATATTCTTTTGGTTTCATACCTAATCTCTTTTTCTCATCATTAAATTCAGCCAATTGTTTTTTGTTTTTAGTAATCACATTCATAAAATTTTGTGATATATGTACTAGCTTTATCAGTTCATTTTGTGGTACAATTTTGATGATCGAAGAATATACCTTTAAGTCTTCGTCTGGAATCTTATAAGTTGATTTAATGAGATTTTTTGACGAAAAAGGTGAGCGATCACATGCGATAGTAGATGGATTTAAAACATCCTCTAAAGCGTCCATGTATCTGTCTCGGAATTTAAACAGAACCTCTTCATCCGTTTCTTCAATATCAAAAATCATACTATCTTTTTTATTTAAATCATTTTCATACACTTGCTCGTCTTTGATTTTATAAGACACTCTTTCTATTGTTTTGCCATCTTTACGCTCCACTCTTGTAATCACCTGTTCCGAATTTTCTGGATTGATGAATCTACTATAGATCTCACGAATAATATTTCTCCCTCTTTGTAATGATGGACAATAGAATTGCAACACTCCTCTATTCCCATAATAGAAAATTTTACAATTGTTTGAGCATTGAATATATACATCTATATCTTCATATGTACCATTTAATTTACGGTTGAAGTCATTTTTATTTTGATCGAAAAATGTTTTTAATGTATATCTACCTTTGTAATTTTTAATTAGAAAATTGCTAATATTTATCCCTCCAATGCAGGTATTTATTCATTGTTTTGACTTAGACATAATGCAACACCTAATGGAATTCCGACAATTAATCCGATTATAAGTCTTACTATCATTGCTTTATTTCCATTGAGTATATTGGAGAGCGTCATCGCTTAGATCCACATAGCCTTCAGCCAAGAGTTGATTTAATAAAGCGTCAAATCTCCAATTATCGTCGTCTATTTGTACATCTACTGACAAATCTTCTGTTCTAATAGTGTGATCATACCTGTCGTACACAATATTAGAAACTTCTAAGATCTGATTATTTGTTCTAATTCTCATTAGGTAACTCCCTTCTAATCGCAATATAAGACTAATTTATTCTGAGCAAGAGATTGCTGTACATCAATACAGTTTTGATTTTTGCTGCCTCGCCACTTTAATGTGAGATCTTTCTGCTCATCTATATATTCTCCGTCTACAAGTACATCACACAACTTAATGATATCCCATCGTTTTGACCAAACATCAGGTATCTCAGTAACTTTTTCATACTGTTCTCGTTTTACAATTTCTGATAGTTTATATCCCGTATATAACCAGATTGTTTTCTCAGAAAATGAAATGCGGGTTTCTTGGACTAGAGATAGAACTTCATCGAGGTTATTTTCGTGTAGCGGATCGCCACCACTGAAAGTAATTCCTGATATATAATCTTTAGACAGTTCGTTGAATATCTCTTGTTTTGCTGAATCATCAAATGGAATACCACTGTTAGGATTCCAAGTTTGAGGATTTTGACAATTATAACAATGGTGTGAACAGCCTGAGAGCCATAAAACGACTCTCAAACCATTTCCATTGTTCATATCATCATGTGTAATATTATGATAATTGATATGAACCACACTCCTTACATCGAAACTCTATCTGTGATTTCTGCATTCTTAGCTTCATTATATCTTGTCTCACCATGTACTCTTGTAAATCCCAAATATCCGTTCATTCGGTCAATCTTTGTAATCATCTTACTACCACACTTAGGACATATATCCATTTCAACTTGCTGATATCCACAATCTTCACAGTAGCACATGGCAAGATTTACACCTTCATAAAAACCTTTATCCATTGCTCGAAGAATAAGTGTTTTAATAGCTTCTTTGTTATATCCTAGATTGTATCTGCAATACTGAATCTTTCCACCATTAAATAAATTCCAGAAACGTCCTTCTTTATCCTGTTTCTCAATAGGTGACATTTGTTCTGATACATGACAATGGAACGAATTGCTTACATAAGGTTTATCAGACACATTTTCAATAATTCCATAAATCTTGCGGAACTGTTCAATCTGAAGACCACACAACGATTCGGCAGGAGTTCCGTAAATTGCATATAAAATATGGTCTTCTTCTTTAATTCGATTTGTATAATCGTTGATATATTGCATAACTTCTAATGCAAATTGACCATCTTCACGAATAGATTTTCCATTATAAAGTCTCTGTAGTTCATTTAGTGCAGTAATACCATAACTCATTGTCATTGGTGGAAGAATTGATTTAATCTTATCTGTTGGTTTCAAATTACCACCAAGAAAACCACCTTCACAGAAAGCAACTGGATTTACGCTTGCCCTTAATTCACCAATATAATCATATGTTCTTTTATGTAATCCACGAATTAACTCAAGATAATAATCAAGAACTTTATAGAAATCTTTGGATTCTCTACGAGCTTTTGCAAGAATCATTGGAAGATGAAGAGAAATAACACCAAGATTAAAACGTCCCTCAAATATTGGTTTATCATTCTCATCTACTGGATGCATACCACCTTTTTCATACCAAGGCGATAGAAATGCCCGGCAGCCCATCGGGGATACCACTTTCCCATATTTTTTATACATTTCTGCAACATATCCATCACCTGTTAATGATAACCAATCTGGATACATTGTCTTACTGCTACAGTCAAGACCTGCATTAAATACATCTGCACTTGGATATTTGTATGAACCATCTCCATGAAGATTTTTGTCATACAGAAATACAATCTTGGGAAATAATACAGGACGTTTAAATCCTTTCTTGCCCTGCCCTTCTGAATGAACTTTAAGAAGCGAAATAGCTGCCATTTTACCAAATTTAGATGTGGCTAAACCAATTGTCATCGTGACAAAAGGATAGTCCCCTCGGCTTGATCCGACACTATTTAACTTCATTTCAATACCTTGCCATCCCTGTTCAAAGTCACGCTGAACTTTGTTTGTTGAGTTTTTATTTGCAAGTTTATCAATGATAGGATTAAATACCTTTTCTACAAATGAGATGTGCAATTCTCTCAGCAATTCTCTAGCATTTTCTTTATATTCATTGACATATTTTTTATATGATTTTTCTGCATATGGTTCAAGAATTTTATCTACTTCTGGAACTGTAAAACCCAAGTATGATTTTTCATCATACATGCACTATTTCTTCAATGATTGTTAATCATTGCCTTGCGCTTCGGTACAGGAATTTCACCTATATACCTACTCTACTCACTTCTTTATATAAAATCTCACACTAACGATTTTATACTATGTTTTCGATAGTCTCTGAACCTTCATATAAATCTTCTATATATTAAAATTATTCATTCCTTCTATGTAAAATTCAAATGTATTGTTAATACACTCATTTTCAGCTAGTCTTCTGATTTGTGTTGTTGACACTCCACTTCCTCTTGACGCAGCTTCTATACTTTCATATAATGTTTTAGTATTGGTTGTTTTATCAATGCACAAGCACCGTCTTTTCATATACTTTGGTCGGTTTATGGGGCGGTGCAATTCTATATAAGCGTGTTCTAAATTATCAGAATACGATAACCACTCTAAATTATCTATTCTGTTATTAGATCTATCGCCATCTATATGGTTTACAGTTGTTTTATTAACTGGATCATCATTTTCTATAAATGCTTCTGCAACCAATCTATGTATTTTAAAACATTTTCTTTTATTATTTTTCCTTAAATGTATCTCGTAAACATTTACTCGTTTGTTATAGCATATATGTAAAATCTTGCCCTTTATATATTGCTTTCGTCCACCTGAACTATTAACATATCTATCTAAACTTCTAACTCTCCCAAACGAACTAATTTGATACATTCCTTCATAATTTTTAATATCTTTCCAAATTTCTTCTATAAAAACATCTCCTTGCTAATATAGAAGATTTATATGCTTGGCACACCGTTACTTAATTAAAAGCTTCAGTGTTAGCAGTCTGTACGACCACACCGCCCATTTAGGCGTTCACAAGGTTTTTAAGTACGGCAGTCGGATGATTTTTACCGTACTGTTGTGAAGCTGTTGAAAGAATGATATCTCCCATTACATCAAAAGCAGTATCAAGATAATTTGGTTCATTATACCAAATATTACCCATTTCAAAACCGCCCTTCATAACTTCGCCTACTCTAAACAAATCACAATTAAATGTATCGAGTCTTGCGCTTCTATCATGAATATAAATATACCCATCTTTTGCAGCCTGTTTTTCATCGTGTGTTAAAAAGAATTTCTTATATAACTCCCCACTTAATTCGTTATAGATAAGACTTCTCTTTGTTGCTACTAATGCTGAATCTGTATTAGCATTGCTTTTATCCCCTATGTATCTAATTGACTGACTTCGCTCATAGACGTTATCCATCATATGCACGAAATCTTTTTTATAATTTCTATATTCTTTATACATTTTTGCAACGACTGGAAAATCCTCTTCGAGAACAGATTCTACAATATTATGCATATCATAAATATCAATGTGTGTATTTTCATCATAGTTTTCATCTATTCTTGCCAACACATCATTCAGAATAATTGTATAATCATTTTCTGATAAATTATACATGGCTCGTCTAGCAGCCTTGCTACATGCATCAATAATTTTCTGTTCATTGTAGCTCTCTATTGTACCATCTTTTTTTATTACATTATACAAATTTTATCCCCTTTCTATCTTTATTTAATATCAACCCTTATAAACAATAAAACTCTCTAATATAATTAATGACATGATTAATATCTGGTTCGAATTTTGTAACACAACGCTCGATCCACGGATGAGGATGAATATAATCTCCAAACACAAATACTGGTTTACCGAAACACCAAGCATCAAAAACTTCTAACTGTGTACCTGTACTTGTATCTAACCCATCTGCATTTACAATAATAAAATCGCTGTGCTCAACATGAAAAAGATCATAGTCCATAATTTCTTCTTGACTCTGATAATTGACTCTTTCGAAATTATAGTAATTTACCGGATTAAAGGGAATGATTGTATAACCAGAACTTTCTCCCATTTCTTTTAATTTCTTTGCAGCGTCCACCCTCCAACCATTCATCTTTTCATGTTCTAATCCAGTCATCTTGCCACAAAGATAAATTTGCCACCTTTTATCTACTAATCCCATTCGATACCTCCTCACACTTTTTGATAATGTCAGCAATAACATGCCATTTATGCATGTCATTACCATCTACAATAAAATCCGCATAGTGTTCAATACCTTCAAAAAGATCTTCATCATTCTCTAATCGTCTTTTAATTTGTGATTTGTGATCGCCTCTTAAACACATATTGTTTGTTCTATTTTCATATGACGTATCAATATATATCACAACACACGGTCTTTTGGGATGACTTTCTCTCAATGTCTCAATTCCATGTTTATCGATAATATATAAGTCAGATGAATTTACTTGATTATATGTCGCCCAATAAAACGTATGGTCATATTTAGACCATGCTGCGATTTTATTAGCATCCTTAAAATCATAATATTCAGATACATTTGAATAGATATGATCATCGTCATATTTGTTTCTAGGCTGTCTAGTTGAATATGATTTTAAGATTTTATAACCGTATTCATTGCTTAATCTATTTGCAACATAAGTCTTGCCACTACCAGATTTTCCACAAATCAAATATAAGTTTTTAAGCATAAATTATACCTCATTCTTTTGTAAATCCTACAATGTGACCATTATGGATAACTGGATGATCGTTGAAAACACGAAACATCTCCATAATCTCTCCCAACGAAAGATGGTCATAAAGGTTTACAACATTGTTATTTTCATTGTCATTGTCCTTTTTCTTGTTTTTAATCCACAACATACTTAATTACAGCCTCCTTAAAGGCCTGTCCAGCCTCATTGTCATCAACAGAAACGATTACAGGAAGTGACAAATCGAGGGATAAAATACCCATAATAGATGTTCCGTCTACACGAAATTTACGATTACAACTATGTACTAAAGTGTCACATCCATATACCGTAGCCAAACGCACAAACTCCACTGCATTTGGAACCATGTTTAAAAGTGCCTTAAACTCCATCTTGTTTTCTAAATTCTCATTAATCATTTTTTAATTCCTTTCTGTTATATATTTTTTAACTGTTACATTTATATATTCTCCATTCACACAAAATTAGCCCCAAAATTTTAGTGCGCCATTTGTGTTATATGGTTTTGTAACCAAAACTTTGTATGTATTATTTCCATCAGATTGCAATGGTCTTCTACGAACACCGATAATTTCTTTATCTCGATCGCCATATCTATCATTTTGCTCACCAACGCAAATAATGTCGTCATCTAAAATATTATTATTAATTAATTTCTTTAGTTCCTTTCCATTCACCTATGTGTTACCCTTCCTTATTGTTATTCGCCATTTTTTCAAATTCATCTTCTGATATAATTGGAATTCCTAGAGATTTTGCTTTTTGATTCTTAGAACTTTTTGATTCTATATCGTTGTTAATCAGGTATGATACCTTTGAAGAAATTGTATTAACAACTTTTCCACCCAAACTCTCGATCTTATTTTTTAGATCTTCGCGATTCTTATATTTATATACTTTTCCAGTGATTACAAATGTCAATCCTTCTAATGTTGTATTTGCAGGATTGGACGATTTATTAGATTTTTCAAACGTGAATTCCGTAGATAAATCTAAAACTTGATCCCCATGTTTATTCCAATATGTAATAATTGATGTTCCAAGACTATCTCCAATACCACTAATGTGAGTAAACGCATCTCTTCCACCGCTTGTTAAAGCACCAATAAATACTGAAAGATCATTACCACACCACTTTGCAATGTCTTTACTTGTTGATTTTCCTAGCAATGGAATAGATATTGCGTATAAAAATCTCTCAAGATTTGTATTTCGAGATTTTTCGATCGATGAAAGAAGTTTTTCAACGGATTTTTTACCGAACCCATCTAAGCTTTTCATTTCATTTTCATGCTCTGAAAGATGGTAAATATCCTGAATTGAATTCAACCATCCTAAATTAATAAATTTTTCGATCGTGGCTTCTGAAAGTCCGTCAATATCAAGTGCTGACTTTGACGTTGCATGACTAAGTTTACCAAGTAACCGTCCTTCACAGTCTTCATTGGTGCAATAAAGGACTTCTGAGTCATTTTCTTTAACAATTCTTGTAGGTTGACCGCAAATCGGGCATTTATCAAGAATCTTAAAATTACCACTCTTATCAATGCTATCATGCACTTTTGGAATAACCATATTAGAACGGTAAACTCTAATTCTATCTCCAATTCCAAGCATCATATCTTTAATATATGTAATATTGTGAAGTGTTGCTCTTGTAGTAATTGCTCCATTTAAGTCTACTGGATCGAAGATTGCCACAGGATTGATTAAACCTGTCTTTGAAGTATTCCATTCAATATCTGTAAGTACAGTTTCAAATAACTCATCCTCATATTTATATGCTATTGAATGTCGGAAGAACTTATCTGTGCGTCCCATAGACTCTGCTATTTCATAGTTGTCAACAGCCATTACTGCGCCATCATAAGGAATATTGTTTTCTTCTGCATATTCTCGAAGATCATCAAGCCTTTTTACTAATTCTTCTTTTGTCCATGAATATTCTTTTGCCAATTTGACGAATTTTATAGATGGTATAATCTCAAATCCAATTTCTTCAGCCTCATATAAATCATCACTAAGATTTTTATGATTAAATCCTTTGATTACTCTCCAAGCAACAAATCTCATATTTCTATTTGCAGCTTCTTTACTATTAAGCAACTGTAATGAGCCAGATACAAGATTTCTTGGATGTTTGTACTTCTTATCTTCTGGTAACGTATCATTGATCTCTCTGAATGTATCCCATCCAATAATTGTTTCACCATCAATAATAAGTTCATCCTTATATGGAATTTCTTTCGGCACATTTTTCATTGTCAAAACATTCTGAAGACATTCAGTACCTCTCACTCCATCGCCTCTAGTTTCTGCCCCAATTAATTTACCATCAATATAGTGTAGCGATGTTGTGAGACCATCTGCTTTTACCGATAAAAAACAATCATTGTCTCCAATAAATTTAATCAGTTCATCAACTGATTTTGTTTTATCTAGTGAAAGCATTGGATGATTATGTTCTACTTCTCTTAATTCATCTGCAACTGAATAACCAATATTATGTGTTGGACTATTCGCTAGTACAACTTCTGTAACATATTCAAGTGTTTCCAACTCATCATACATTTTATCCCATTCATAATCAGACATAATTGGAACTTGATTATAATAAGCATACGAAGCATTATTCAACTCTTTAATGAGTTGTTTCATCCTTTCTAATTTATCCATTTACATCCTCCTCTCCACAATATTCTTTTAAATATGTAAGCATTTCTGACTCTTCTGGAAAGAACGGATCTCGTTTCTTTACATTCTGCATCCAGCCTAAAAAGTTCATCCAAAACTGACCTGCTCTCCAATCAGGTAAATATACAGAATGTAATCTAGTTACTTCATTGTAAAAATCATTTAATCTATTCGGATCTCTCATTTTATCTTCTCCTTAATTCCACTAACTGTTATTCGCTTCAAAATATATCATTTAACCACCAGATAATTAACCATATTGCTGTTGATATCGACCACTTGAAGGTAAATCCAAGACATAGTGTAATCACTTTAACGATTCCACAAGTAATAATCCAGCTTAGTGCTAAAGCAATAACAGCGATGAGAATGGTAAACCAAAGAGCAATCCAATTATTTTTGTTTTTCATTCTTTTTATTACCTTTGTCTTTCTTCTTTTGCACTTTCTTCGTTTTTGTTTTTGTCTTCCTAGTTTGTTCTGTCCCCATTACAGTGCCATCTGAATTTAATCTAGGTGTTAATGTACGCGGATTACAACCACCACTTTTATCATAAAGATAATGAATGCCAGTATCTGGATCTACCCATTCTAAACAATCAAAAGATCCCTCAGTTACTTGAACTGGCCTATCGTCTACATCTTCCATATAACAGGAGCAAAGTAAGCTAGATACACAGACAATTAATAATACAGCACAAATTTTTTTCTTCATAACAATTACTCCTTATAATTCATCGATAAAAATCAATTCCTGCGCATATGGTAAAGTTCTTGCCCATGCTATAAAGTTAGGTAAATCTTGATTATCTTGCCCACTCCATTCATTTAATTTGTGAAATCTACGTTGACCTCTGCCACACATAGCCAATAAGTTTTCATATGTCATTGTGACTGTACGTTTCTGCAACCATGATTCAGGAATCCAACGAATAAGCTCATTCCAATATTTCTTATCTTTTGTTTCAAGATATTTTTGACGAAGATCCTCACAAAATTTAATAATAATTTCTTCGCCAGACAAATTGGATCCTGTTTCAATGCTTTCTGTAATTTCTGAATTATAATCATCTATTTCAAAACAGTCTAATGTAATTGGAGTTGTTGCTAACTTATGCATTGTTGAAGTTGAATTAGCTGTTGTTCCAACCTTATATGTATCAAATTCCTTCCACCAATAAAGAGGAGCGGTAATATCAACTGATACAAAAATCTGTCTCATAAATTTTCTATGTTCATTTCCTGCTTTAATAAGTGTCTGCGCAAGTTTCATATCATTTTCACCAATATAAATACATAAATCTCCTACGCCAGTATATTCACCTTCTTCTTTTCCAGTATAACAATCGTCACAGTAAACAATACTATCATTCTTAGTCCAGCTATTTTTGGGATTTCTCATTCCCCTGATGGCGTGTTCAAATCCCCATACTTCTGTATTTTCAAACCTCAAATTCTATCTCTCCTTCATTCTCATAATCTCAAAACTTTCTCCACAGCACAAACATTTTACGATTTGATATTCTACTTTTCCGCTGGGCAAAAATTCGTACATGAACTGTTCGCTATAAGTAGATCGAGACGTACAACCTTGCGCATGTGGTTTTCTGTCCATTTATTTATTTCCTTATTTGTTACAAACTTCATATATTTATTCACCAACTTCCTTGTAAAATAGTTTACATACAAGTTTTTGACTTCCAAAAAGACAATACATAGTCAACAAATTTCTCAAAATTCATCATAATCTGATCATATACATCGATCTTAATCTCATCATCTTGCCCAATCCATGAAGACATAATTAATTCGTATTCACTTTTTGACCAAAAATAATATAATAACTGAGATTTTAGCTGTTTCATGAATTGATCATTTGGTAGGTTTTCACCTAAAATTTTTAGAACCTCTTCTTTAAATATTCTATGTTCAAATATGTTCCATTTGATGATTCTATGTTGACTAAAACTATAACAATATACGTACCATTCCATATGTATCTAAATCCCTTCTGAATGTTCTAGCATGTACTGGTTGATTTTATCCAACCAGCCACAGAAATCTTTTGTCAAACTTTCATTGAGGTAGAATCTATAACCCTTGCCAGTATACTTATCGAATACCATATATTCATATACTTTACTTCTGACAGAATGATAGCAACCATTAAACTTTCTAATAATCCATTGTCCACATGATAAAAATGCGGAATTATAATCTATATAATCATCAGATTCAACCTTAACCAATTTATTAATTCTTTCCGATAAATCTGGCAATTCACTACATTCATCATATGGCATAGAAAACAAAATCTCGCTGTTACACAGTTTATTGTTATCATCATAATTCTGTCTAACAATTGACCATGAGTAATATACTTTGTATACACTATTCCAAGATGTAGGTGGATCATCGTGAAATCCATGAACATGAGAAGATCTTGGATAAAATCTGATGAAGTCTTTATAAAATCCTGGACTACATTCAATTAAAAAATCAAATTTTCTTTCCATATTAAAATCCCTCTACCATATGTTTGAACGCTGCATACACATCCTCAATTGTATCAAACTCAGTATGCAGGGTAATCTCTCCAAATTGCCATAACCTTAATGGTTTTGTTGTGCTATAATTATTTTCTTTCATCCAATCAGTAAACTTGGCCAAAAGATGTTTGAGATAGTTCTTTTCTCCTTCATAAGAATCTACAAATCCATAAATAGTTTCTACCCCAATTACATATTTCTTCTTATTCTTCAAATAAACAATATCAAGATCATTCATTGTGACGAGATTACATGGCATATCAGTAAAATCGTCTGCCGACTTAATCCCCCAAATATGCTTCCTATCTTCTGACTCTGTATAATCCTCATTATATTCAATATAATCGTTTCTATTATGGTAATAGCCCTTTCCATGATCGACTATTTTCTGATATATAGATTTAATTTTATCGCTCATTTACTTCTCCTTTTTCTGTATAATTGTCTACGTATACTTTTTTAATATCTTTCATCAATAGATGTATACAACGCATAGTATACTGTTCTCTACTCTCATTTATACCTCCTTAATTTTCGCAAGAAACTGTCGTTTCATTCGGTTCTTAAAAATCACTTATTTTCATATCAATCGCTCAAAACCCTTGATTTATAAGGCTTTCAGAGCATTGATTTTTATAAAATTCGGCAAATCCTTGAAAATGCCGTATTTTACTCAATTTTTGATGATTTTTAAATTTTCATGCCCTGAAACCCTTGATTTTACTAGGGTTGCAGAGCGAATGAAATCCGTCTTTCATTGGCTTTTACACCTTTACCATCACATGCCATGTCTTCCAATTATCATTATCTTCATTATCATCAACTACAATAAAGCCTTGTTTTTCAAGGGTTTTTACGATTTCAGCTACGTCAGTTTGCCCCCCCAACCGTTGATTTCTCCTATTTTTCTTAATTTTTCCATTTTTACCTCCAAATTTGACCAAATGAAAGAACGATTTACTTGGTTTTTAATGACTGACTGCAAATACTGCACAGTCTCCTGAATATAAGTCTTTGCAATCAACAAAATTACTAATATGATCCTTAAAACCTTCTGCAATCCTATCATCTATTTCTTTTTCAATAGTATCATGAACCCATTTATAAGCTTCTAAATCTTCTTTATTTAAAAAGTAAACTACATATGGTATGATATTGAATGGACGTAATAAAAATTCAATTCGTTCAACATCATCAATTTTTTCAAACTCAGATAACACAATATTATAGGCGTAAACAGGCGATTTCTTATCCCACTTATCATAAGTAAGACGATTCAAGAATGCATTTTTTATTGTATCCTTTTTTGACATTATTTCTTTTTTCAATAATTCATCTCTATTCATTTGCCCTCTCCTTATTTCCAATTAAAATATTGTGTGTCCTTACATGTAGGACATTTAATGTTGTAAGAACCAAGTCCATCGTGTATAACTCCCATTTGCGAAGTGCAATTACATTCATTCTTTTCTACTTCAAAAATCGTGCCACAATTCTCACATGTTATTCTTTTTGTGACAGGTTTTAATTCGCCTTGTTTAATGATTTTCATGTTGTTCTACTCCTTATATATTCTTTCATAATCTTGCAAGCTACTTCACAAGCCTCATTAACCTTTTCGATTGCCTTGTCTTTGTTGAATCCTGCATAGTATTCAATCTCTGCAATAGCATCTGCTGAAGTTTCAGGATCAAGAATACGAATTGCTTCTTCTATTGACATCTCACTCATATAATCTTCTCCATATCATAATTTTCTCTGATATAATCACACAGTTCATTCATAGTGGAAATGATATGCTCATCGTCCTTTAAGCAAGGATGAATATTGCACATACAAGAACCTTTCGCTCCATTTTCTTTGAATAGCTTCCAATTGAATGTAATCCACAACAGAGGAATTTTAGTAAGATTTTTCGTAAATAATCGTGTTAAAATCTTCATAGATTATTACCTCCTACTGTATTATTCTCTACAGTTGAGCCAATAAACTTCTTATTGGTTCTCTACTCATATTTTCTTTTGCCCATGAAATATAACCAGGATCAATTTCTTTGATTTGTGGAAGTGTCTTTCCTGAATATTTTCCGAATGTAATTACATAAGAATCAATATCTGGTAACTCTTCCTTTGGAATATCAACACCACCTAATGCAGAAACTACATCATCAGAATATGTCATATCAAGATTAGACCTACTTGCTAAATAATCACACATATGTACAAAGAACTGCTCGTCATTTTCAGGCTTTGGTAATACTGTTTTACTTCTCTTTGTAGAAGTCCATTCGCCAGAATGACTCTCACATAGCCTTGCAATATATGCTTTTGTATCAGCGTCTACATCATGTTCAACAGATGTATTTCTCACCCACTCACCTGCAAGCATCGGATGTTCGTGTACCGTATATTGAGAACCATTTAGCCCACATTTAATTGCATCATGAAAAATTGGTGTGCAGCGTAAACAATCCCGATGTCGCTCATTGGTCTTTTCTTTTACATACTCTAATCCAAGAACATAATTCATTACTTCTGCAAACATTAAAATATGAAAAATCTGACCATGCGGCTGACACTGTGTTTTATTATGATACTTAAATGATGTGCTACTTGGAATTGTGAAGATATAATCTGGAATTTCCTTAATCATATCAGTACAATAATTTCTAATCTCATCTGTCTCAAACTTATTTAATAGTCCTTCAAAAACTTTTACCTTGTCCATATTTTCTCCTTTACTTCAATATCTTGGAATCCAAACAATTTTTACATAATTCGTATATCATCCTACCCATATATTCTCTTTCTACAAAATAAATGTGCATGTTATTTCTGCTTTGCCATGTAAGCAATGTTCTAAAAAACGATGTCGGGTTCAATTTCGATTTATAGTTCTCTGTAAAAATATCCTCTATGCTGTCATTCTCTATAAGAAGATAATTTTTCTCTATATTAATCATTCGATTAAATTCTTTAAAAATTCTGTCATCATCTTTAGTTGCATTTGCTATGTTACCAGCTAACTCACTTACGGAATTCTTTCGTTCAATACAAAGTTCGTCACTAAAATAGGTGTCGATTGAGAATCCCAATTCAGGGCAACTCTCGACCATAAGACCATAATCACCTGTTTTCAATGCTCTTGACTTCCATTTGATGTTATTCCTATCAAACCAATCAGTAACATTTTTATTACTTTGTTCTCTTGAATCAACCAGCACAACCATGTGTGACAGTAATTCTTTATACTTTTTGTCTGTATAATACTGTTTCATTTACATCTCCTAACAAATTTGGTACTCGGAAACCCACCATTCTTGTTCATCTGTTTCTCGCCATTCACCATCAACCTTTTTCATTTTTTGTTTTTTATATTGATTTGTGACTTTTACAATATCTCCACGTCTGATAGGATTCTGTTTGAATATTTTCTTGCTAATTTTTACTGGAATTATGTTACCATTTGCCAATGCATACAGCTTCAATCGTGGGGAATAGTCAACATTAAGATCCAATGCCACACAATAACCTGCCAGCTTTTTATCAACAATATCTACATACCCAAGATTTTCTATCTGATAAGCAATCTTTGTTCGCATATCGGTTTTCTCATTTGGAATATTCTGCAAGAGTTTATTAAGTAGTTTTGCACTATCTAATTCCATAAACGTCTTCTGAGTTTCCTTGCCAGAACATTCTCTTAGTACATCAAAATCAAGTCCATACTCTAGTGCCTTATCTTTCTTTATCTGTTTCTTGCCATAATATTTTGAAAACAAATCACTACAAGTAAGTAGATAACGAATGCCACCAAATTCTTCAAAGAAATCGAGTTTAATCAATATTTCAAGTTTTCTGCTATCAACTTTGAGGTAAGAAATTCTTACCAATAAGTCAATAAATGTATTAAATTTCTCATCTTTAATGGAATATAAATCATTTGCAGCGTCTTCGTTTAGGAACTTTACAGAAGCAATACCCTTGTAAACACCATCTTTATCACAAGAATACTTTGCAGTAGAATGTCTGAATTTGATGCTATGAATTGTAATACCAAGTTGTTTTGCTAATTCTGTACCAAGCATAATGTCATCTTCATTATTGGCATTATTTAGATACGCAGTAATAAATTCTTTCGGATAATAATATCTGAGATAACCACACATATAACCTATCATTGAATATCCTGTTGAATGATTAAAACCAAACTGGTAATTAGAACTATCCTCTATAATCTTCAAAAAGGCTTGTGCTTCTTTTTCTGCAATTTCTCTAGGCTGAGAGGACATATTACAATATCCTTCAAGAATAGATGGTAACGCAGCTTCAAGACGATCTTTTTGCTTACGTCCAATAGCTCTACGAATATTATCAGCATCACTACCACTCAAGCCACAAATATTTGTAAGGAATTTAATTGTGTCCTCCTGGAATATAAGGAATCCATGATTATCTTCCAACAATTTATCAATCAACTCCGATGGATTTTTGTTTGGTTCATGTGCTAATAATCTATCTCTATATGATTCTCCTGAAGGTCTGATTGAAGCATTTACAAGTGACAAGTCGTTTACGCAATGACATTCAAACTTTTTCATTGAATCATAGGCAAACTTTGATTCAAACTGAAATATGCCTACTGGACTATCTGCAATATGCGCCCAAACCTTTTCATCATTCCAATTGACCGTATGGGATTTCGGATACGGAATATGTGCTAATTCACATGTATCTTTGATAATTTCTATGTTTTTCAGACCAAGCAAATCGTATTTTACGAGGGATACTTCATGAATTTCTTCCATATTAATACTCAAAATACGTTTACCATCCTTAGACCAGAATGTTCCATAATTATCAGGTAGTGTTACTGGACTTACAATAATACCTGCTGGATGCATCGACTGAGAAATTGCTGTTCCTACAAGACCGTCAAAATAATAGAATAACTTAGGATATTGTTTTTCTTTTAAGTCCTTCAAAGACTTTTCGTTATACTCAAGTTTACTTCTAAGTTCTTCCAAGTCTTTTAAGCACTTTTCATTATTTTCATATCCATCAATAGATTCAATTTTCTTAATCTTGTCATTGCAATCAGTAATACCATCGGTAAATAATGAATACTGAGCTTTTACTTGCTTGACATCCCCAAGTGGCATATTCAAAGCTCGTCCAATCTCATCAATAGTACCTTTGTCAGAAATCGTGCCGATAGCCAATACATAAGCTGTTTTATCAGCACCAAACTTTTCAATGATATGCTCATATACTAAATGTCTTTGTGATGGTGCAATATCCAAATCAATATCACCAATCTCTTTTCTATCCTCATTGGCAAATCGAGAGAATACCGTATTCCATACTACAGGGTTTACATCAATAATATCTGTTAAATATGCAATAGTTGAACCACCAACAGAACCTCTACAAAAACCAATTGGTATACCATTATCCCAACACCAACATACCAATTCTGACATGAAAAGCATGAATCCAACCATACCAATCTTCTTAAATACTCGAAGTTCTTCTTTTATATTCTCCTCATATCGTGGATCTGGTTGAATAATTCCTTTATCAAGCTTTTCATGATACATTCTATGGATACGCTCTACAAATACCTCTTCTTCATTGCCATAGAGAATCGGATATTTAAAAGCTGTATCTAATTCGTAATCTGTAACAGAATCAGCCATGCGGTTAGTGTTCTCAATAGCTTCTAACACAACATCCATAGGTAAAGAGTCTTGCTGTCTGAACATGTCAACTAATTCATCATACGATTTATATGTAAGGTCAAATTCATCTTCATTTGAAAACTCAATATGTTTTGCTTTCTGAAGAATGCTCCTACACTCAGCCTTGTAACTATCAATACTATGTGTATCTGTTCCTGCTATTAAAGGCTTGTTATATTTTTTTGATGCCTCATAAAGCATTTTGTTATATCGAATCTGATCCATAGACTTAACATGTGGCTGAATTTCATAATAGTCATATGTTTTCATCAGTTTGTCATATACAATCTTTGCATTTTCCAATTCTGATTTTGCTTCTTCTATCTGTAAATCAAATGCATTATTGGATTTTTCAATACATTGTTCTACATATATTTCATAAGATGTGTTATGAATGATTGTGCTATCTTCAATCCACTGATTTCTTGCAGCTTCTGAATTTAGTTCTGTATAAAGTCTGTTAGCTTCTGTTTCTTTATTTTTTTCTAATTCAGCTATTTTTTCATTAACTAGTTTTCCAATAAAATTAGGATATTTACTCAATGTAGATGCAAGACATGCAGAAATTTTAATGACATTATCAGAAATATTAAAAAATTCATCGAATGTAATTCTTGGCTTATAGTACATATGGTCTGATTGTGTAGACAAGTCAACCAATGTGTTTATTTCTTTTACACCTTCAAAATTCTTTGCTATAAGAATTGTATGGTAATTATCTCTTTGTTTTGGCTCAAGTGCTGCTGTCAAATAAACCTCAACACCGTGTAGATATTTTAAACCTTTGCTATTTGCATACATTTTCTTCTCAATATTGTTATAAATATTGCCATGCTCTGTAAAACAAATAGCTTTCTGTCTAAGTTCTACTGCCTTGTCTACATATAACTTATAATTTGTACAACTATCTAATAAAGAATCTTCTGTATGTAAATGATATACTGTGTAATTGCTGATAATATCACCTCCTACTCATATGAGTCAGTTTCAGGGTTATAATGTCTATTGTCGATTTCATTCTTCTTACTCGTTGGTTGTGGTTTATATTCACATGCATGATTTCTCTGACCGCAAAGATAATGACAATAGTAATAATCTGGATTAGGTCGCCATTCTTTCTCATTTTCAATCAGTTCAAGAGTATCTTTTGCCCACTGAATAGCCTCGTCGTACTCTTCTTGAATCCAAGGCACTTCTATCCACTTTTGATCCTTAAACATGTTCCATTTAAGTTTTGAAACAGAGCCATATTCTTTTATTACAGGGATTGAATATAAATAAAGCTGTCGTTTGAAATCTAAGAAATGCTGTTGGTCAGATTTGCTAATCTTACCATTTTTCAGAATTTTAATACTTGCGGATTTATGGTCAATAATAATAATCTCACCAGTTTCTTTATCCTTTACAAGTAAATCTATATATCCGATAAAATCCTTGTCGTTAATTTTAAATTCTACTTTTTTCTCAACTCCAAGAACTTCATATTTTTCTAAATCAAGGTCAATGTTATCAAAGTAATCAATACCTTTGTCATAATATGATTGCCTAATATTTACGAATTTATTTGGTGGAGCATCGTGAGGAACATCCTCATCGAAGTGTTCCTCATAATACTCATTCAATTCAAACAAGGAAAGTTCGCCTTTTTCATATTTTTCAAGGATTTTATGAATAAGTGAACCATATTCTCCAAAAAAACCGTTCTCAGATTTATTACATTCTAAGTAATGGAGTTTCCATTCGTAAGGGCAATTATAATATGAATTCAGTCTTGAAAACGACCATTGCATCGTTCCAAGTAAAAATTCTAATTCTTCATCCATCATAATAATTTATTCTCCTTATTTGTCTGGAAATGTGTTATCTATGCTTCTATCAACATACGGAAGCCTGTCGGTATATACATTGTCATCCCATGCAAATTTTGTGTCATATTCATCGTAATCTGTATAAAATCTACGTGATGTCAAGTCATACCATAATCCCATCTGAAAGTCTGCCTTGCCAAGCAATCTGTCTTTTATTACAGTTAAAACCACATCGTAGTTATGCCATTTAGATTTCGGATCATTTTTCTCTTTTTTGGAAACTCTTCTAAGACCTATGGATCTCATAGCAAGATTGATAATATTAGAAGTACCAGATATGTCATACATTTCAATATCAGAATTTGTATCTTGTGTTTTTCTCGGATGTGCTATCAGAACAACAGCTACGTTGAATTTAGCAGCAAACTTAATAAGTGCATTTATCAGATTTGTTTGTGCCGTATTTTTGTCACTTTCAGAACAATTCAAGTCAATCATCATAAGATTATCAAGTACAATCAGCTTGCATCCAAACTTTCTAACACATTCTTCAGCAGATTTTAAAACTGAATCTACATCATTTGGCTCATCATCTCTATAGATGAAAAGCTTCTTATTATAATGTGCTTGCATCTTCTTTTGTATTGCTTGTGGAACTATGTAATATTTACGGTTGTCTCGACTTGTCCTTTCGACCATATTTCTTCTGCCAGCGATAATTGTATTAAACCAGTTTGCACTCATTCTTTCTGGCATTTCCTTGCTAAACAAAAATACAGGACTACCATCATCAATAGTCCTTGCTATTGTCTGATCAATAATACTTGTCTTACCACTACCAGGTCTTCCTGATAATACCGTCAATGTTCCATAGAAGATTTTTAACAACTCATCGTCTAATGGTTTAATGCCAGTTTTTACACCATCCATCTGAGAAATATCAAGCTCCTCAATCTCTGAATAATCAACAACACTTTTTACAGGAACATCCTTTGCTTCTGAAATAAGATTCATAACAAATTCTTTTCCTCCAACTTGTAAACAATCATTGATATCCTTTAGTGGAACTCTTTTACCATTCTCTTTTTCAAAGAATTCAGGTGTTGATATATATTTTGTTCGCCATGTACCAAGACGATAAATACATTCTTTTCTCATTTTAATACCTGGCTCATCGTTATCAGACCAGATAATAATAGAATCAAAATTGTTTAACCAATCCCAATTTTCTTCAATCCAATGAAGATTACCAGCACCAAGAGGAACACTTACTGTATTGATATATCCTGCCTCAATAGCACTCGCACAATCTGTTTCACCTTCTGTTATAAGTAACGGTTTTGACGTATTAACTCTATTCATATTGAACAAAAGTGCTGATGTATCAGCATCTTTTTGACACCACGTTTTAGGCTGACCAGAATGTTTTTCAACAGTTCTTGCAGGTCTATACTTAACCATTGTCAAAACATCGTTTGTATCATAAAAGTTAAATACACCGTTACCATGTGGATCCTCTCGAATATCCAAATAGTCAATTACATTTTTTGAAATACCACGTTTTCCCCAATAGTCAACTACATGCTCTTTTTCATTTATTGGTTCTTCATGTGGATATCTATAATTGTGACGAGTTCTTACATCCTTTTCACCAAAACTGTATTCGATGCCAGCTTTCTCGAATAGATACTTGGTAGCTTCTAAAAATGTGTTTCCTTTTTCCATTAAGACATCAATAATATCTACCGTTTTATTACATCCAAAACAATGAAAAGTCTTATTTTTCTTGTTATATATAAAGCTTGCAGTGTCCTCATTATGATAAGGACAACAGGATTTCAGATTTTTGTCATCAAAATTTTCTAATTCAAGTAGTTCTGCCATTAAAAATGCATTATTATCGCCAAGTTTATCTTTAGCTTTTTCGATGTCAGTTTTTTCGATTAGCAATTACTCACCGCCTATGCTTTAAATTCTTTTTCGTAAAATAACTTTCTAAGTCCATATAGAATCTGAACAGGTTTTGTTGAATAATATAATTTCGATGATTCAATATTTTTTCTGATGAACTCTATAGGTACTTTGTTTTTAAAAACCATTGTGTTTATTGCTCTACATGCAATAGGGAACTGTGTTTTATCTTCTATACAATCCATATAAGCATCTACACAGTCTTTAATTTCTTGTTTCATACCTGCACAATCCCAATGGTAATGTTTCTTGTTTATTACCACGGACTCAGAGGCTTTAACCTTTTGTCCGTGGTGTAAACAGTACTTATATGCGCATTTAAATGATTTTTCTTCAGGCATATTTAAATACCAACCTTTCTCCATTTTATCCAACCAACTTTTGATAAAACTCATTATATGTATTAAAAATAACCCAATTATTTTTATACCTATCCCACTTACTAATTCCATATGCAGATATTCCAATCTGTGTTTGCCCATATACATGGCAAGATGGAATAATATATGTTTTATAAATCAAATCGCTATTGTCAATACAATACAAAATGTATATGTCGCAAGTCGGCTCTTTCTTCTCTAAATTAAATGAATGATATTTATATCCATTGTTATTCTCAATAATGGTAGAACCTTTCACATCTACTTTTATATGCTTATTAGTAGTAATGTCATATGGGTATCCAACTTTATTTTTATAGCTTTTGAGTTTTGTATTCTTTAAAATATCATCTATAGAATATCTTTCATAAAAATCACCAAATTCGCTTTCACAATTTTTAACAGAATATCCAAGACGAGATGCCCAGTATTTAGTTCCTCCACTTTTTTAAATTTTATTTGTAAGAGATTTGTCTCCATAAAACTCAACCATTTCACTGTGAGTTGGAAATCTATCCAACTCAAGTGAATTGATTACTCTTTCAATGCTTGATATAACTAAATCATCCGTCCAATTCGTACCATGTGAATGACCTATATCAACCACCCCTTTTAATTAAATGGAAGTTCTTCTGAGATATCATCTGGAATATCCATAAAGCTTGTATCAGTTGGCGTATTTGAATTAGAAGTGTTGTTTGCTGTATTTCCATCGGCAGAAGCCTTGCTCTCCGCAAATTCAATCTGCTCAACAACGACATCTGTTGTATATACCTTCTGTCCATCCTTATTTGTATAAGAACCAGTCTGAATACGTCCCTCTACAACAAACTTTGTACCTTTACGACCATACTTCTCGATAAACTCACCAGTTTTACCAAAAGCTACACAATTAATAAAATCTGCCGTCTGCTCTCCGTCTTTCTTGAATCTACGGTCAACGGCAAGAGAAAATCTTGCCACTGCCGATGCATTGTCGCCCTGTGTGTATCTTACCTCTGGATCTCTTGTTAATCTGCCCATAAGCACGCATTTATTCATTATATTTTTCCTCCTTATTCAAATGTCTTAACTTTGCATGTAAAGACATGTGTTCAGTTTTTGTCATTAATTTTAAATTTTCTTTTCTGTTATCATCTCTGATAAAATTGATATGATGAACGCATTCATCATCATTTAATCTTTTGCCAATAATACATTCCATTACCAAATCATGTTCCATAATATAACCACTCGAATTACTTTGTGGATGATCTGGAAAATACACTGCTATATATCCATCTGTTCTTTTCTTTTTATGCCCTATTCCACCTTTTATTTTAGATTCAGACATTTTTCTTCTAGTTTCATCTGTGACATATTTACCAGAATGTATATTACTAATCTTCTTTTTAGCCTCATCTGTATGATGCTTCCTTTAAAACCTTGATATTGTGGTTTCACAGGAATTTTATAATCATGAATTAGTCGGTATATTTTACCTACAGATATATCTGTAATTTTTGATATTTCATTCATTGATTTATTTTCTACAACATACAGATGTTCTAACTCTTCTTTTGAAATCTCTGACATTTATTACGCCTGTACTGGCTGAATCTCCTTAATCTTTGCTAAACAATCCTTTGCTTTCTGCACATCCTTAATTGCATTTGGATTTCCGCTAGGAACAAACTCTTTTAATGTTGTCATAAGAGCTTCGTTCTTTGTTCCTCCAAGCTGAGTGCAAAGAGAAATAATCTCTTTCTTGATTACTGTAATATCTTCTGTTGGCTCTGTTACTGCCGTAGATGCCGTGAACTTAGGTCTTGTTGGCTCAATATCAGAAGTGTTTGCCCACTTAATAATCTTCTGACCATGTGCTTCTGTAAGAAGTGTTGCATTGTCATTTTCGAAGATATGAGTATTATCTTTCTGTGGCTCTGCCATATGTGTTTTCTGGTCTACTGTAAATGTACAAGTGAACTCATACTCAAAACCATCTCTCTGCTTTGCACCAACACCAAGCTTCTTAACGCTTGTCTTACCTCTATCGTCCTTCTCAATCTCATACTGATCCTTACCTCTCATAGTTGCGATTAAGTGAATAGGACTTGTTGCAAGCTTATTGATAAATGCGTCATGTCTAGGAGTTACCTTACCCCATGCCTGATATGTACCGCCAGCCTTCTGCTGTAATTCAAGACATCCACCTTTACCATCCCACTCAGGAGAAGTGCTATCCATAAGAAGAATGTCATATCCTTCATTTACTGCAAAATCAATTGCGTCTGAAAACTGCTCTGGATTGAAAGGCTCTACGAGGTCAATAATGTCATAATCAAACTCGTTAGCGTAATATCTACCTCTTGCTCCCTCTGTATTAGCCATTAAGATTCTGCAAGGCTTTCCTGTAATCTTCTCAAGTTCTTCTTTCATTCCTGTAGCAAGTCTTAATGCTGAATAAGTCTTACCACCGCCTGAAGGTGCCATGAGTGCTACCTTTGTGTAAATTTTTTCTCTTACTGCTTTTTGTACTTTAAATGCCATTCTAAAGTATCCTCCTTATAATAAAAATTTAATTGATAACTTATATCTAAACGCCCAAATGGACGGAACACAGAAAATAAATTTATGTAAAAATCTATCTTCAACAGTGATTTTTGAGTGCAAAAGCCCAAGGGTATGCTGTTCTTCCACCCATATTTATATTCTCTATTCAGTTTTGATTTTTTTTGGAATTTTTTTGACTTGATTAAGTCGGATCAACTATTCGATATGCTAATCTTTTATCTGTAAAGATTTCTTCCACATTATCTTTTAATTTTGTAATATTACAAGACAAATGCATTTCATCATATTCCAGATTTGAAATTTTACAATTAGATTGGATGCTGTTACCCTTCATAACTTTTGATTTGAAGAAAACTGCTTTACCATCATAATTCTTGTGTGCTTTACAATATTCGTCCCAACTGTTTGCTTCGACTACTCTTGATTGATGATCTCGAATGAAATTATTTTCATCAATGATTAGATTTGTTTCAATTACTTCTATACATATCACCTCACTTGTATATTCTCTGTTACTATCGAAGAATGTGAATCATTCCTTCTCTTGTACCCATTAAAACAGGTTCTTCACCATTGGCTTTCATCTTCCAATAAGCACTTTTACTTTTCTCCATCTCTAATTGATGTTTCAATCTTTCAATTTCTTTCTCATAATAGTCATTATCGAACTTCTGAGTACCAATCTGTTTATAGTCTTTGGAAACGTATTTTACAGAATAATTTGATATGTAATCGCTTGTACCATCTGAGTACTGAATTGTTGGTTCAAAGAACCCACGCTTTTTACATTCATCACAATGACATATATCTGAAATGTAACCAATTCTTCCATCTCTATTTTCTATGAAATCTCCGATGTTAAATTTTATATCTGTTACATTATTCTCTTTTGGTTCAAAGAAAAGGTTTACATATTCAATATCTTGTCTCGATCCGATAAATCTGTATCCTAAGTTTTCATATTCTTTAATTGTATTATGTGCATCCGATAATCTAACTCTTACCTCCACATTCTCACCTCCTAACAACCAATGAAACAGTGAATTACTGTGACTACTTCACTTACTTATTCTCTATTTGATTTTCATTTTTATTGGAAATTGTGACTCGAACGAATCATAGATTATAAAACAATTCTATATGCAAGTTTCTTTGTAATAAAACCTGATGGGCGTAAGACAATACAAGATAGATGAATGTCATCACATATCAAATCTGTTATTATGCAATTCGAGAAGATACTGTTACCAGGCATAGTCTTTGACTTAAAATAAACAGGTTCACCATTATATTCTTCAAATGCTTTGCAATACGTATCCCAGTCTTCAACTTCAACAATTCGTGACTGATGATCTCTTATGATATTATCTTTATCAATGCTCAAATTTGTCTCAATTACCTGAATCACATTTCTCACCTCTTACTTTTATTCTCTTATTTTTGGAAATTGTTAGCTGAATCGCTAAGATTAGTTATTTAAGAAATTTCTAATATCAGTCATCATCTGTTCAGATTCGTCAAGATAATATCTGTGAGTATCTACGCCATCATAATATTCAAAATACGGAATTGGCTGTTCATTTTCGTCATACATCCATCCAAGTTCTGAATATGCATCAAAATATACTGACACATGTTTTCCGTTATAATCAATTACAAATCTGATAATTGCACCTGCAAATGGTGGAATAATTTTTACATCCCATTCTTTATCAAAGTGAAAAGCAGGAAGTTTTCTTGCCCAACATCTAAAATCATGCATCTGTTCCACTTTTGATAACATTAATGACTTATTTACATTTTCCTGTAAGGTCATTTGTTTCTTCACCTCCAACTATATATTCTCTGTTTTCTTTCTTCTCATTACTAATTCAAACTCTGTGCTAGGATATGAAATCTGATATTCTTCTTTCTTGCCTTCTGAGTCTTCCATATTGCCCATAAACCATGCATATACAGCATCTATTACTTCATTTGTAACATCTATTTTCTGTCCAATCCACATATGGTTTTCTGTATCCTGAGTTCCATAGTAAATTGTATTTGTTATTGGACTTATACCAAAACCTTTCTTTTTCGCCATTTATTTTTCTCCTTACTGCAACATTTCTGGATAAAAGTCATACAAATAATCTCCAAAATCTCCACTTCTCTCTGAACCTGTTTGACTCTGCCAAAAATGTTTCCACTCTTTACCTCTTTCAGTCTGAATAAACTGTTCGTATTTAGGTCTTAAAGCTTCTCTATCTTTACAAATGTCGCTCATTCTATAATTCTCCTTTAAAATTGCACTAAGAAATGTCAGTTTCCTTCGACTCTATTTCTTCACTGTTACATTGAAAACTGACCTTAAAATACAGATAATCAGCCAAATACCAGTTGCAATAGACCATTTAAATGTCAAACCAAAGCACATTGTAATAAGCTTGATTATTCCACATGTAACAATCCAACTAAGTCCATAGCATACAGCCAAAATTGTAATGACAATAACTGCTGTTGCTCCACCTTTTGCTAATTTTTCCTTCAAATTACTCATAGGTATATTCTCCTTTATATTTACTCTTCGCCAACAAATACCAATCTATCAATATATTCTCTACCTTCACCCTTGAAAATAGGAATATCTGTATCAATAATCCACTCATTTTCTGATTTAGAAGAATCTCTTAACTGTGCAGTTGACATGACACTACCAGTTTCAATAACAATCTTATTTCTTACACAACAGCTTCCTCTCTTCTGATAAGTCGGTAAATCGTTCCAGTTAATAGCTTTCTGAGTCATAAGCATGTCCTGAATATCATTACATGACTTATTCTGTAATTCCTTGTGTGAGAAATTGGCTTGACCTACCATCTGAATTGAGTTACGAGAAGCATCAAGTTGTCGCCAATAGCAAAGGTTTGTTACTTCCTCTTTCGGAATATTGAAGCAACGAGCATCGAACATTGCACCTTTATTTACTGCTTTTGAGTAAATTTGACACATCTCATATTCTGGTGTACCTTTCCCATACCACCCATTGATTTCATGTTCTGTTGCATAATACTGTTCAAAATCCTCTACGTTCTTAGCAAAAGCTCTATTAAATGCCATTGTTGCCATACTTGCAGCAATACTACAAAGCTTCTGTACTTCATAATCAAAAAATGCTGAAGAAGTGAGTTTTTTATAATCAATAAGGATCAATGTAATCTCATCTGACTGCGTGTAACCAAGAACACAACCCTGAATATTCTCACATAAGTATTTCATTGTTTCCTGCATTGAATTAATTAACACTTCATCAAACGGTTTCTGAAATCCTCTTGTGAATGTGTGGAATGCTTTTCCGTCAATTCTGATGGCAACTGGGCATCTTCTCATTAATTTTGTCTTTGGAATCTGCTCATAAAATGTTTTCATTCTAACACCTAAATCATCATGTATTGGCATATATGTACCTCTCTTTCTTTGCTTTTATATTCTCCAAATACTTTCTCTTTTCTTCTTCAACAGCCTCTTTGAAATCAAAATCGTCAATTCCGTCATTATATGATTTATAATTTTCATAACTGTAAATCAGATTTTCGGCTTTTACTGCCCTATCTCTGTAATTCTCAGCATCTTTTTTCAACTTGCGAATACCACTATTGAGTCTTTTGATTTCATCTAAGTCGGAAGCGTTGTAATATTTGACCATTTTATAATACATAGAACGAATCATGCTCTCTTTCAACATTTGTGATTGTTCTTGTGATATGTCCTGCTTTTTACATTTTCGATAACTTCCAAGAGAAGATCCTAAAATTCCAATATGTTTTGGTGTATTCTCAAGTATGTAGTCTTTATGTTCGTTCCACAACTCTTTGCCAACCACCAAATAATTATAATGACCATACCAAGATTTCTTTGCATCAGATTTAAAATCCTGAATAGTGACCTTTATCTCATAGCATTTGATAATTCCTTTTGAATCCATCGTCATAAAGTCAACTATTTCATTTCCATGACCATTGTTATAAAAACCAATTGTGATTTCCTCACAACCATATATTCTCTTAATTCTGGTATCTTTTTGTAGTGCTGCTTCAATATCTAATGTTTCTTGGCGTTTTGCCAATCGGTTTCACCTCCTCACAAGAAATCGAAAATTCTTGTGCTTTATATTCTCTCTTTAAAATCCATTTTCTTCTAATAGGTTAAGAATAGCACCAGCAGATTCAGTACATAATGCTGTTTGACATATCCTATCGCCTTCTAAACCTTTACCACATTTTTCAAAACCTATATGCTTATGATTTTTCCATTGAGATAATGCACTCTCAGGAATATGTGTTGCTCTTGCAACCATTCTTTGAGTCATATTAGTTTGCTTTAACATTTTAATCATTCTGTTTCTTAAAATTTCTTGAAGCTCCTCTTCCGTTTTATCACTGTGTATTTTTCTGAACTCAAACCATTTACCTATATAATCCATATTCACCTCTATATAAATTGAACGTCAATTATTGCATCTGGATTAAAATATCTACTGCGTTTATTATTCGCACTATTATAAATATTCCTTCTCATTCCATCTAACTGCATTTGCTTAAATAATAAAGTTTCTTGGATAGCAGTCGTGTATTCCTCAGAACTATAATCATCACCAAGCATTTCAGCTAAAAGATCTATTACTTCCCCTCGATTATTTAACGCGCATTCTTCTGGGCAGTCTTCTTCGTTTAACGACCATACACTTGCTAATAATTTTGTATGTTCTGCCAAGGCTGTTTCAATTTCCTTTGTTGAAAATTTCTTCTGTTTTACAATGATATTATTTGTTTCATATAGTACATCTGTACTAAATATTTTTACTAGAGTCTCATAATTCAAGTTGTCTATTACTAAGTAATTTGTTTTGATGTCTATGTTATTCATATCTTCACCTTATCCAAACGCAACTATTTGTAGTCCAAGTGGTGTAAGTCCAATTTTTTCTTCAAAGAATTTTTCAAGTTCTTTAATCTTAGTCGCATTATTATTTTTTACAGCTATTTTGTATTCTTTTATCAATTCGTCAAGCCTGTTTTCCACTTTATTACCCCCTATGAATTAATAAGATAATTTTCCAGTTTTGAAAACAACTGCGGATATAGATCTATCTTTCCTAACTTAAATTTGCTTAATATACTTCCGTCTATACCGATAACTTTAGAAATATATGTCTGCTTCTCTCTCGTTAATCTTTCTTTATAAAGATTTCTTAACTCTTCCTGTGTCAACTCATTATCCTCCTTGTTTTTCTTCAAATCTACTAATGTACTATCCAAGTCCTTAACTGTCTGAATAGCCTCCTTCATACTATTCATACCAGCAACAGCACTTGAAAAAGCCTTAATACTTTCAAATTCCATCTCTGAAATAGTTTTTAAAATATCAACGAATTTCATATCACCAATTCCAGATACCTTTGCTGCATTTTCGATTGTTTCTTCTTCATTTACAAGTAAATCAATAAACTGTCTTACCTTATTATTCTCCATCGTTTCAATCTCCTTTATATGTTCTTTTATTTTTTTGTTTCCCTACATGACTTGGGTAGCCAGAGTACGAAAGTGCTTGATTTATCCACCATAATGTCTGTTCGTCTACATCATCATATTTTTTCATTTCTTCTACCAAAGAATTTGACATCTTCTTGTCACTTGTAAAACTTTTGATAAGTCATACACCTCCCTGATAAGTTATTCTCCATACTTTTCAAATAATTCTGCCATTGTCATATCATTGTATTTTGCAAGATCCACACAACAAGCACATACATTTTTATGTTGCGATGCTCCAATTCCATAGCATAGATAATCAGTCAATTTAGCATACTGAAAATTTTCATATTCTCCTCTTGTATTCCAACCTACCATTTCTTCACCACTAATAATGAATTCTGTATCAGGAACGCCAAGTACACTACCATTGCTCTGTCTCCACCATGCTTCTTCACCTGCTAATTTAACAAATTCATCTTCTGACATATTACACATCTTATTAAATAAATCTTCAGATACTTCCCATACCTCATATCTATTTCCAGCATAAGAAATGTCTGCGTCATTTGGTGGGTTGTCCACTTTATCAAAAAATCTCTTTAATTTATTTCCTAAAATCTCCACTTTTTCACCTCCAAAGAAACCGATATTTACTCATTCTTCGATTCAAATTCTTCAAGTGCTTTATAAAATTCGCTGCCTTTAATTTCTGTAAAACCTGTATCATCGTCTGGTGTAATAGTTTCATATTTTGTTGTAGAAATATTTAAATATAACTTATTCTCATACTCAAACCTTGAAACTGAATACCCACCTAAATACAATTCCTTAAAATAGTCTCCTACTCGAATGGGATGATTGTTAATAACAATATTCTTTTCAATACATAAGTCTTGAAACTCTTTTAAAGTCTTACTGTTAGCTCTAAATTTCCTCATTAACACATCAGAATCGCAAAATAGCTTAGTTGGTTTCAGTAACTCTTTACCAAATTTCTCATTATTTTCATCACAATCGGTAATATATAATCTGATATCATGCTTCTCATATTCTTTAAATGGACAATTTACAGATCCATTTCCGCTAATATGATATTCTTTTCCAGCAATGCCTTTATCCTCGAAAAAATTATTTGCTATTATTCTTCTTTCTTCTCCATGTTTTCTATAATCATTAATCTCTTTGAGGAATTTTTCATTTGTTACAATATAAAATTTCTCCATTTTTACCTCCACATTTTCAAAAGAAACGAATCTTTCCTGTTAATTTATTCTCCGTTTATCTCTTGATCACTTTCATATTTTTATCCCAACTTCCTGCTATCGTTCCGTCAGGATGAATGATAAACTCTCTACAAACTGCATCATCTTCAATCTTTTCAACTTTACTTAACATCTTCATATTTGAATAGCTGAACGTAATATATGTATCATTATACTTCCATATCTCATACACATAATAATCCTGTATTGTTTGTTCAATTAACTCAAAATGATTAAAGGCATATTCTAAAATTTGATTGTATAAATCTTCTTTATCATCATATTCAATGCCTGTTTGTTCACCAAGTTTCATAAGTTTTCTAAAAGATAAATCATCTGCAAACGAATAAGCTCCTATCCTATTCAATACATCTTCAATTGAATCAACATCACATAAAACACATTGTATTCTCATTTTTGTATGTTTTAATCTTTTCTTGATGTTTTTTAACTCATTCAATGTTGGCATATCACAACCGAAAATTTCATTATTTCTCTGATCTGAAATCGCATGACGACTAATATCTACAAAATCAAATAGACCATCTATCTTGTCTATATATTTGTTAAGATATTTTGCATTAGTATTCATGGTTAAAAATTTAATATTATGTTTTCCTAACACTTCACATAACTCATCAAATCTTTTGAATAGTAATGGTTCGCCACCAGTTACAGATACAGAATATAAAATACCAGCTTGCTCCATTTCAGATAGCATTGAATCAACTTGAGATATAAAATATTCCGCATTTTCCTGGCATTTTGAATTCTGCTCTACACAAAAGAAACATCTTGCATTACAAGCATCTGTAAGTTTTAAATGTAAATGCCATAACCACTCATTCTTTTCAACCAATATTTTATTACCAAATAAATTTACTTCCATTTTGTCATCATATGTAATTGGAAGTTTTTCTACATCACAACTATGTATATAATCTTTAATTTTTGTATGTTGTACAAACATCTATTTCATCACCTCACAGATATTTATTCTCTGTTATTCCTCTAAATATTTACTCCAATCAATTTCTACATACTGCTTATAACATGGATAATATGTAGTAGCTCCTGTCTGATCTTTACACCAGGTATCTAACAAATTTTGCAGACCACCAATATCACACTGTTCATAAGCATCTTCATGTAACTCTTCGCAAGCATTGTCAACTATATTATCAGCATCAATATGAATCTTACACACGCTGCACACCCATAATCTCTCAGGTCTGCCATCATTATTAAATTCTTCATCTGTATAACGCCCAAAATAATCGTCAAAGAAATCATCAACAGTATCGTAATACTCGTCAAACTCTTCACAGTAAAGCATCGTGTTTACATCTTTTTCATCAACTGGAACTGCTTTAGATACTTTATCATTCCACTTCTTTATTCTCTCTTCTTCGTCAGCTTTCTTCTGTCCTTCACAATCACAATGCATATATCCCTGATTTTTATAAGGCTCTCCGCAATAAGGACACAATCGCTGCACTCCGTTATAACAACTCTGACAAAATGAAAGTGCTTGATGCTTATATGGGAAATGATATTTTCTCCCCGCTTCAGAGTTATCACCTTTGATTCCATAAACATTATCTTCAATTCTCATTCCAAGACCATTACAGACAGGACAAATTCTTTCGTGTTCTGTAAGATCCTTGATTAGAATTTTAGGAAACGATTTTTGAATTGATTCATAAAGATTTACTTCTTCTCTACGTGTTAAATTATCCATATTTTTCATCTCCTATCTATTATTCTCTCAATCCATCTAATACTCTCATCAAAACGTGTCTTGTAAGATTCTTAACATCACCACTGTTTACTTCTCCTATTCGTAATCTTCTGGATGTTCTTTATAATCATCTACTACACTTTTCATATAACTAAAATAATCTCTTACAGTATCACTACTTTCAGAAAATCCACTTGTCACTTCATATCCATCATCGAATACTGCAAAGGTTAAGAAACCTGGGCTATCTAGTCCTACTTCTATGTCACAGCCTCTATATTTACCCTTCATAAAATTATTCTCCATCTAATATCTCAATATCAATGCAAAATAAATCGTGTAGATTTTTAATCTGTTCATTAGTTGGTTTCTTCCATGCTATTGTTTCATCTACATTAATCGTAAAAGCACCACCACATAACTTAATTCTTGCAATGATTTTAGGATTATGAATAGCTATAACTTCTGGCATTGGAATATTACAACTTGTTTTTGGTAATTGTGTCATATACTTATTCTCCTAAATCTATTTAATCAACATAATTCTCTCGTAGATTTCGTTTCTTCTCTATTGCTTGTTGTTCTTTTAATAATCTACAACTTCCGCAATTATTTCTGTTTTTACAAAACCAACAATTATCGTTGTCTAATGTCCACCATCTAGGAGGTTGAGGACGCATTTTTCTTTTTGCTTTGCCCATTATATTTACCTCCAATCTGTCCAAAGGAAAGAAAAAATTCATTTAAAATTTTAGAAGCCATAGTCCTGCTCTTCAGGCTCTTTTAATTCCATACCAAGAATACAACCAATTTCATATGCAGCGTTTGATATACCACAATCATATCCATCACAAAATACATCAGATTCATTCCCAGAAGATCTCATTTCTGTATACCCACACGCCTTTGGGCTATAATTGTTATTTACCCATTCAATTAATTTATTTTTAATTTCTTTGTCCATTTATCCTCTAACCTCACTTGAAAAAATCCTAATCCAACCATCTATTATCTAAATAATAGAAACCAAACACTATTCCACCGATTAAAATAACCCAAAAGATCCAGAAAATAATAATTGGAAAATCAGATTCTAGCCTTTCTATCGTCTCATCAATAGTTGAATTATTATAAAATGATGTGTTATCAGAAATGGTTTTATCTCTCAAATCTGTAAAAATTGTTCCTTTATATTCAGTACCAACACCATAATATTTATACCTTACATGACTTGATTCTTTGATAGTGTCAATATAGTCAGTACCAGGTAAATCAATTTTATCGCTTGCAAAATTCACCCCACAAAATGATACTTCTTTACACTTAATATCTTCACTTCCAACTCTATCCCAAGTCCAATATGTTTCTGTTGTAGTATATGAATGTCCTTCACTATCTGTATGTGTTACGGTTCTTGTATGCATTGTATATCTCTCTTTGACTCTCTTTACATACATATATTCTCCACCAATTTCAGGATATGTAACTGTATCTACCGCTTTCAAATCACCATATACAAACGCATTCCCAACATTTGTATCCATTCCATATTGGAACATTTCTTGACTTTCTATCTTAACAGCCTTGTTATAAATCTCATTTTTATCCATTTGGTGTTCTGAAATCTTGGAAGAAATCAGAATACCAAACAGAATCATAACTGCAATGATAGAAACACTAGCCAAGATTTCACGTTTTGTTATTTCAAAATCCCCAAAATCGAAACCTTTTCTACCATATCTCATAAACTAATCCTCTTTAAACAAATCCTTTGGAGCGTCAACTGGCGCATTGTAATCCAAGTACTCATATTCCTGCACTTCATATCCAAGTAATCCAAGGAACTGTCTTGTAGGGAACTTTCTTACATATCTCTTATATTCCTTAATCTGCTTATTGTAATTGCTGCGATACTCTGCAATCATATTCTCTGTCATAGATAACTCATTCATAAGAGTCTTGTAGTTCTCATTGGACTTCAACTCAGGATATGCTTCTGCAACTGCTGTAATGGCTGTTGTTACATTCTCAATATCTCCTGTTGATCCACGACCATCAGCAACTGCTGTTAATGTATCAGCTTCATGCTTGTCATACTGTTTTACACAATCTGCAAGGTTATATACAAGGTCAACTCTTCGCTTTTCCTGTACCTTAATATCTGATGATGCTGTGTTTACCTGCTCCTCAAGTGCAATAGCCTTATTCTGTGAACTCTGTACACCAAATACAATCATCAAAATAACTGCTAATACTCCTACGCCAATAATTACTGGCACTTTCCAATTTGTGTTCTTCATTTAAAATCTCCTTTATATGTAATATTTTTATTAGTTACACTGTAATATTCTCTTATTTGTTGGGATTCCCATAGCCGAATGGCTTAGATATGATTAAAAATTTTCCAAGGAAAGATTGGTTTACTTCGAAACAACTACTTGCTCTTCTTTACAGAAGTATTATTAACCGACTTCTGAATATTCTTCATAAGCTGAATATTGTCGCTAATCATAAGCGCCAATGCCTGATCCTCTGTAAAGCCAACACTTACATATGCATCAAACATATTCTTCTTAATTCTCGCCTGAATTGCAGGATACTCAGTATTCTCAGAATAATCCTTTGCAATGATCATAAGTTCCTTCAGAACATCATATACAGGCTCTTTATACTTTGTAATGTATGTCTTTACTACCTCTCCTAAACTTTCTTGGTTCTCTGCTAATAATCTTAAAATTGTTTCCATGTTTAATATTCTCCTTTATAATTTTTTGTTATTCTCCAAATTCACAAGTATCGCATGTCGAGAAATACTTACCATGATCTATGCAACATTGTGGTCTATTGTCGTCTTCATGTTCTTCTTTCTTAAAATTTATACAAAATGATTCACATCTACAAGTCAACATAGACGCAATAGACATTCCGTAAATAATAGCCATTCTACACTGACTATTATCTTTAAACACCGTAAAATCAACCATCTTATCAAATTCTTTCGAAGCGATATAATCCAATATTTTCTGTTGTAACTCAGTTGAATCAATAAGCACTTTATAATTATCCATTTAACACCTCTTTTCATAAAACCAGATGATATGTTGCTTTCTTGTGAAGTTATTCAGATATGATTTTCTGAAACATATCATCTACTGAGTCCAATAAGTCATATCTCTTATCAAACGCTGCTGTTGAACTTTTTGCAAATTTACGCTCAACCATGTCAATGTAGTAAGTCATTGTGCCGTCATCGCCCATATAGAACTCATTCCATTCATCATCAGACATCAATCTCCTAACATTTAACTGGTCGATTGCAAGATTGTCAAAGCTAACAACCTTAAACTTTTCAATAATATCTGCAAGATTTTCATATAACCAATTTTGCCTTACAACAATATTTTCATGATCTTCTGAATAAAAATCATCACCACGTCTTAAATGCTTATAACCAAGAATCAACATCTTCAGATTATTATTCTCTAAAGCTTCTACATCCGATGGCTTTAATACCCCATTGATTACATGAATGACCGCATTTGGATATTGTTTAATAAGTTCAATAAAATTCTTTGTTGGATTTACAAGCGATACGCCAAGACCATAAATAAGTTTTTCATCAACAAGCTTTTTAATAAGTTCTTGTTTTTTCTCAAAATGAATCTGATTTACCGTCATGTTTACAATAATTTTTCTATCTTTGAGTTTCTGTAAGAATGGAATTAAGTCAGGATGACTTGTAGCATCTCCACCACCAAGAGCAACTTCCTGATATGGATGAAGTGTGTTAATGAATTTCTCATTCAAAATATCTCCAAATTTTCCATCTGTTGTGCTACCTTCATGGCAGAATGGACATCCCATATCGCAAAAATTACAAATTTTTATATCCATATTCTCTGCAAAAGTTGGTACAAACTCATCATCTTCTGTTTCTCTGATCTTTGTTCCATCGCTCAAAATTGTAGTTTTAAAGTTACCATTTATGTATCTTCCTAATAATTCCATTCTTAAAATCCTCCTAAATTAAATCAACCATCGTATCCATACTTGCCAAACGCAACAATTTTATCTCCACTTTTACTTGTATATCTATTTACAAATGTTTCAAGATCATCGTGTTGCCACTCCTCATAGGTTTTAGCATCCTCGTCTACAATATTGTTCTCTTTTGCGTATTTGGTATAATACTTTTCTTTCGCAGATTCTGACAAGTCTGACCAATCTTTAGAAAATTCATCTTTGTGATTTTCATAGTCTTGTGCTGCATATTTCTTATCATCATCTGATAAACTATTTGCTTTTATAAATGACTCATAACCCCATTCATCAAAAAGAAGTTCACCATTCTTCCACTGTTCAAATTCTTCCTCACTACACATTGTAAGTGAATGCGTGCTTGATGAGTTAGTTTCATAAACTCCACGTCTAATCTGTTTCTTCATAAATTAATCCTCCATTTCATCATCTCTTGGATACTCATGGTCAATTGCATCCATATTTACTAATCCTGCTTTCTTCATATCTGACCAATAACAATATTCGTCACCATCCTGGATAACAACATACTTCTTATTTGTCAGATATTCTTCTAATGATATATTCTCTTTTTTAAGGAATCCACTAAGCATATTTTCATCAACGTATCCTGTGTACGGCTTTTCAAAATGAAAATATCCATTATCGGTTTCCCAATATTCGATTGTATCAATTCTCCAATCCTTTTCTTTCTGCTCAAGCCACTTATTAAGCTCGCCCTCTGTCTTACCATACTTTTGTGCAAAATCACTATCTTTATTCTCTGGATGATTTTTATCAGCGATTGAATCTGAAATCATAGGAATGACAATTTTTTTAAGACCAGGAACATATTTTAATGCAAGTGCTTCAAGCTTCTTATAATTCTCATCATTATATTCATGAACTAATGAAGCACAGGCATACAACCATTTGTCATGGAAATTACCTAATGCTCTAAATGGACTTCTACCAAACTCCATATCGTGATCCCAAATATGCCATTCGCAATCTTTTTCACCAGTTTTCTTGTCGTCCCACAAATAAAAATCTTTCACAATCTCATCTGGTGTATAATGCTCATCATTTTTCATAATACAAAGTGAATGCTGACTTGATGAATTTGTCTCAAAAACACCTCTACGAATCTGTCTCTTCAATTTTTTTACCTCCTTGTTTATATATTCTCTCTTTGTAACCAAAGGAAACCTGATTTTACTTTTAAATTTATTCTACTAACTTCCTACCACACCAAGGACAATACGCAATATATTCTTTCTGATGAACAAATCCATCATCATACTCATCGTATTCAGATGTTTCAATGTCCAAATAGTATTCATTGGTTAAAGGATCTACATATATTTAATTTTCTGGCGTATCATAATCATAACGTTACACATATATTCACCTCGCTCTATCGCATTCGTTAAAATCTAAAAGCATCTTATACTTATATTCTCCAAATCTTTCTTTCCAACTCTGCTTTGCTTTATCACTATCCCAATTAAAAGGCATCATATGATAATTGATAAGGAAACAGATATCTAAAAGACCACACATATATTCGCCAACTAAGTTTTCCAAGACCAAATATGAACCAATTGAGTTATGATCATAAAAATGTGCTATACCATTTTCATCTACTGTTTTACAAAACAATTTTCCATAATCATGTAATATTGCAGCAATATTAAACTCTAATGGATAATTCTTCTTACAAAATAACTCATACGTATTTCTACAATGTTTATCCAGTGTCATTGTATGATGAGGATTCTGTTGATCAAAATTATCCATCTGTTGTATCATTTCTGGTACAGATAATTTATGTTTTTTATGTAGATCATAAATTTTAATGGCATCGAAATTTTCCTCATAGAACGGAATCTGAAAATTTCTAATCTGCTTGTCCAACACAAATTCAGGTACAGGATGTTTTCTATGTAAATTGTCTTCTTTGCACTGCTCGAATGGCTTTGGGATAATTACGCATACTTTTCTGATATTTAAACCATGTGCTTTCATCATAATTGCTCTACGAGATTTCATAGTCAGGTTAGTCGCATCAGCAATTACATTCTTTTTATTCTCCAAATTCTTACGTATTCTATCGTGAAAAATCTTAAATACTTCTTCGTTGTGTTCTTGGTCTTCGTAATTACCAGTTAATTCTTCACGAATTTCATCCGATGATACAATTACTGTATTTGGATTTTCATTAGCAATCTGAGTGGCAATGTTTGATTTACCACTGCCACTTAAGCCACACATGATCCATAGTGTAGGTTTATTCATATTCTCACTCCCAATTCTCAATATTATCGTCACAAGGAAAATACGAAAGTTCAATCTCACTCAGCTTCTTGTAATAGATAACCGATTTATCCCATTCTTTTTCAAAATCCTCGCTATCATATATTTCTCTGAATCCAATCAGAATATCTTTATCGGGAAGTTCAATAGCTTCATTAATCTGGATATGTCTGTAATGATAATCAACATATAATGACTGATCCGCAAACTTCTTGTCCATCTCATAAGGAGTATATTGTCCTGGTCTACGAATTTCTAACATACGAATAATATGATCATATCCAAAATCATGTAACCATGTCTCAAAATCAGTCATTTATATAATCCTCCTTTGGTCTATAACCACTTTCGTCATTCCAAGACTCATAGTAATTTACTTTCATTTTTTCAAACAAATCTTCCATAAATTTTTCAACTTGTTCTAAAGTCCAATCTGAAAAGAACTCAAAATTCAATGCTTTACAATCTTTAAACATCGTAATCTGTGTCTCATATGTATATGAATAAGGTTTCCACCATTTATCACGTCTATCAGAAGGTACATAGCTGTTGTCCCATTTTAATATATCTATGAAATACTTCTTGCCAAAATCGTCATCATAGCGTTTCTGAAACCTTAAAATTACTGAATCATTATCAAATCGAGTAGGATTATATTCTTTAAAACCATGTTCTTTTATATATTCATCTGTTATAACAATCACCTTCTCTCTATGTATATATTCTCTTATCTTAGCTCAATCTCACCAAATTTTAATGTGTCATCTTTAAACATTTTTCTTCCCCGATATTCACCAACAAAACAATTACTTGCACACGTTTTTATATCTCCTCTTGAATATGTAACAGAATTGAACTCTATACTGGTCTGTTTCATCATTGCATCAATCGTCTCATTGTTTGCGAAAACATATGGTTCATAATTTTCTTTACACGCAAATTCCGCTATTTTTCTATTTAATATATCTCTGTTTATATTTTCTACTATTGAAAATTTCTCCATTTATATTCTCCTTGCCTAAAGAAATGCTTCTTTCTTACTTTTCATACAAAGCCTTCTGAAACTGTTTTCTAAATTTCTTACAAGCTGATTCATTTTGGCTCTCTGTTAATACTCCATGTATATAACAATACTGAATTGAATGTAATAATTCTTGTAACCTCTCGGCATCTTCACCAAGAGTACACCCTTGTTTATTCACATACTTTTCCAAATTATCAAACAACGGCTCAAAATTACTCATATCTACAACTTTACACATAGTTTTATTCCTCCATCTGATCTACGATACTCTGTAACTTATCAAAATATATTTGAGCATCCTTTTTATATCTAAGCTGCTTAATATCAGCAGGTACAAAAGCTAACTTCGATTCACCAAAAACATCATTATTTGAATAAACTTTCATAAACTGACACATGGTTTCAGCATCAATCCAATCTAAATCTGGCTGAAAACAAATCACATCACCATTCTGTGGATGAAGTTTTCTAACCTTAATAAGTGTCTGCTTAAATAACTTCTTTTTCTGTCTCTTGTTCATATTTCTCACCTACCTAAAATACTGATACATACACTCATTTCTGTATCTTTGTACTAGACTCTGTTCAAACATTCTTTTACCAAAATAATCCAATGAATTATACATATCCATGATATGCTTACTTGGATTATTAAGATAATCAGCATACTCTTTATCATTTTCTACTTGCAATTTTATATAATCAAATGCATCACACTCATTGCTAAATCCTGCACTAAGCTCATTACCATTTTCATCTTTTATAAATATTACTTCATCAACTGCATGAGTTTCTGGGTTAGGACTTCTGGTTAATTTGTATTTTTTCATATTATTATTCTCCTTCATACATAACTTTTATTATTTTTTTCTGGTATATTTGTTGGTATAAGAAATACTTTATCATCTCCAACTTGATCTTTAAATGTTTTGGGAGCTTCAATAAATATAACTCTTTCTGACCTATCACTATCCAGCCACTCTTTAAACTTTTCAAGATTTTCCTTTTCAGAAATTGCAGTACATGGACTTACTTTATCTATTAACTCTAATAATTTTTGTCTTTCATCTTGTGATAACTCCATATTGTCATTCTCCATCCCTTACTACATCAAACTTAATTGGCAACATAGCTGTAAATCTACTCTTCATCCACGGTTTTCTTTTAGTTGCAAATTCATCACCAAATTCTTCAGCTAATACAAAGTTACCGACAGTATAGACAATAGAGTAACCATCTAAATCTTTTGGGATTATTTTATTAGCATTACAAGTTTTCAGATTAATCATTTTATTTAAACACTCGGTCATTAAATCTTGAAAGAATATATAAGTCCCATCACAATTACAACGCTGCATTGTAAAATATTCAAAATCTGCATCTGGATTATACTCAATAACTATGTTAAATAATGTCTTGCTATTTTTAACACCAACCTTCATCGTTTTTGATGTGTCATTACCTTTAAAAAATTGAAATGCTTTAAACATATATGGTGTATTTTGTTCTATCATGAATTCATATTTACTATTCTCCATACCATTACACTGACCTAATGCAATTCGTTCTTTTACAAATTCTAATGATTTACCCATGTTATTCTCCTATTCACTCAGTCTAAATACATTTGCATCACCAACTGCCAAATCTTTTGTCTCTACAAAAGAATTTAGATTATCTTCCATAGTTGTAATCAATATCTCATCAAACAAATCTACCATCATACCAAATAATCGTACAGATGGGGAAAAGAATCCTATATATTCTTTTGAACGGCATTTATTAACATTACCTCTTAATATAGGAAGTCCATATCTTCTACGCTTGTTATTATCCCAATGGATAGGATTGTCATAAAACGCTTTCTTCTTTCGTCTGTACTCTTCTAATTCTTCTCTTGCAAGCTTGTCAATCTCTTTTTCTCGTTCCGTTTTCGGAGGTTTGTCATGAATGATATTGTAAAATTGTTTTCTGACATTATCATTTACTTCTGCTTTTTCTGAATCACTCATCTTATCAAAGTTCTGAGCTACATCTAATAGTGTGTTTTTCAATTTCTCACCTACTTTCACGACCAAAAGAAACGTGGTTTTACTTCGATTTTTAACATTGTCATTACATTGTTATATTTTCTGTTTTACTATGAAACTTTTTACTTGCTTCTAAAAATATATCGTGGACACTTTTATATCCACCATCACTATTTTGTATATCTGTATCAAATAATTCTTTGAAAAATACTTTGAATGCTTCTAATTGTTCTGATTCTGACGCATTTTCATCAATATCATAATTTATGATTCTTATCGCTCTATCTAAGTCCAATAGATCACCTCCATAGGAAACCAAAATTTCTTGTTAGTTTTTATCCAAATAAACTATATTATCTACATTGTAATGAAATCCACCTATCTCTCCATCAAACCTGCCTTTAACATACCACGCATAAGGACTGATACCTTCATTCATTATTTCTGCAAGTTCATCAGCTTTTCTTTGGTGCTCATCAGCTTCATTCTGCATAGATAATTTTTGAGAATCCCATATAAGATTTGGAATTGTATCTACACACTTTCTATACATTTCAGTCTCTTTTATGTATTCTCTTATAACTTTTGTCATTTTGGGTATATTGTCTTTTAATATAGGTTCATTGCTAAGTTCATACGGATATAGGATTAAAACTCTTCTGTCCATATATTCCGTAGATATTAATTCCTGTACACAAAACTTTGGTTCTTCTACCAAATAATCGCCTCGTCTCTTTTCATTATTCTTATTTTTAATAAAACGCCTCTGACATTGAATCTCCAAGTCTTACAAGATCCGCTACTTCCTCATCAGACATAGAATTGATTTCTTCAATCGAAAAAGTCTCTTTGATTGCAAAATATGAATTATACCAATTTTCATCACAACCCATGCTATTTCTTGCTGTGGTCAATACTGGTTTATTAATGTATTCTAATAATTTTTCTTTCTCAGTCATTACATAGTCCTTTCATTTTATTTGAACTCTATCTTGTTCCTCTTTAATACCTTAACTGCCTTATCATAATCAGCTTCAGCTACTTTGATATTTTTCATTTTAGTCGGTTTTGGTTTTATCCAATTACGACATTCTGTTATATCTTCGTCATACCACATCAAACCGCTTTCACAATATTTATGCCATTGACAGTCATTATTACCACAGTTACTCATTTATGTATTTTCTCACTCTCCTACTTCCAACTTCAAAAATATCTTTATCTTTCTCAAAACATATGTAATTTCTACCTGTATTCAAAGCTGCAACTGCAGTTGTACAACTTCCTGCACATGAATCAAGAACTAAATCTTCTGGATTGGTGTAGGTCTTGATAAAATACTCACACGCTTCAACAGGCTTTTGACACTGATGTAAGCTACTTTTCTGAGTATCCCATTTGAACTGCAGAACATCTCTTGGATATCTTTGTGTACTACCACCACCTGAAATACCAGTCTTTGTAACACCATAACAATTACCATCTGTTGTATGCTTTGTATAAGAATGAACAGGTGTATGTCCTTCTGTCATTTGTGGATTGTATACAGGGAGTTTCTTATAGAATATCAAGACATTTTCGTGTGCCTTCATAGGCATTTTCTTAGCATTTAGATGACCAGTTGCTTTGGTCTTTTCGATAATCCATTCATAGCGATATAGCTTTTCATTACTACAAGCGAGTCTCTTATCAAATGGTGACTGCGCCCATAGTGCAATACAACCATTATCTTTGATGATTCGATTGTAATGAGTCCATAAACCATCTTTTTTGTTCTCATAGAACCAATCTCTTGTATATTCCAAACCACTATTTGTTACTTGAGCTAACTTAAATAAATCTGTTTCATAAAAATATTGACCTGATAACTCCACATAATCATTTAACGGCATTTCACATTCCCAAGAATTATTGGTTGTGTTATAAGGAAGATCTGTGAAGATAAAATCGACTGATTTATCATCAATTTTTTTCATACCTTCAAGACAATCTTCGTTGTATATTTTGTTAATCTCTAACATTTCTTACTCAGAGCAAATCCAGATTTAATGCTGCAGCAAATCTCATGCTCCTTTCAATGTATTATTCTTTGTTTCCAAATAACTGTTTCTGCAATGAATCACATAAAACTTCATAAATTTCATCTTTGACATCATTAAAATCATAATTAGAAATAAAGCTATATACTCTACTTTTAATAAATTCCTCATTATCTTTAATCGCCTTATTCATGGCTGTAATGGCTGGCGACTCATCATTCTCCCATGCATCTTTTCTACGCCACATAAGATAACTGATATGAGAATCATCCTGTAAAAGACTTACAACTTTATCTTTAATAAACTCAAGCGAATCTTTGCCAATTGCTTCTGACACTGCTTTGAATAAATACTCATATGATAAATTGGTCATAACTCGTTCAATGTCGCTTGGTTTTCTAAATAGTTCTTTAACAGCTAACGAAAACTGCTCTTTTGCTATTTCTTTCATTTCTTCCTGAGATAAATAGTCTTCAATATTGATATTTACTTCCACTTTTATACCTCCTAACTTCCAAAGAAACTTCGGTTTACTGTGCTTACTTTTTATCTGTAATCTCAAATGGTACAATTGACTCTGGAATATAATTAACCTCATACTTGTACTTATTCACTTCAGCACCACCTAAATCCTCAATGACATACATCGTATCTTCATTTAGTCCAATAATATGTCTCTTATATGTACCATCTTCCATCTCTACAACAAGTGTCACCTGATCATCTGTTGCATCCTCTCTACTAAATGCACCAATCATTTCAAACTCAACCTTATCAGTACGAGTGTTGATTACTGCAAATCTTCTAAGAATATTAAAATTCTCAGCTTCCTGTTTCATATTGTATGTAACCTTACTTGATTCAGTCTCAAAAGCACATCCTGTTAATGATGTTGCTACCATTCCAACGGCTAACATTACTGCTAAAATTTTCTTCTTCATATGATTTATTCTCCTTTATTTGCTTTAACTGTAGTTGCCTGTAACATATCTGTCATTTCTTTCAGTCTGGTCTTTGTTGATTTAATACCAAACAATTTCTCTGCACAATCTTCACAAACACAAATTTTCTCATAAGGTTTCCATAAATCGCACCACCCAACGCCATATCCTGTTTTTCTATAGTAACCTTTAGTAGACATTTTAATTTTAAATCTTCGATTTGGTTCTTTCTTGTGACATAAATCACACAATTCTAAATTCATAATAATTTCACCTCCTAAAATCTCCAAAGAAATCTATGTTTCTTGGTAAAAATATTACTATATATAGTGTCTATGCTTTCTATAAGCACTATATATAGTATGTCATTTACGCCTGATACACAAAACTTGGCATTAACTGTAATTTGAACAGATTTTTCTCATGCATTGAATCAATCTTAGCCTTTACTTCCTCACTTGGTTCAATTCCATCTCTGATATATGCGTCTAATTCAGCATATGAGAAACCAAAGCTTTGCTCATCCGTCAACCCAGTCAAACCGTCTTGCGGTGTTTTATGAACTAATTCGTCTGGTAGACCTAATTCTTTTGCCAAAGCAATCACTTCGGTTTTTGTAAGATTTGCAAGTGGACTCAGATCTCCTGCACTATCTCCGTAACGTGTATCGAATCCAACATAAGACTCACTCATATTACATGTATTAACAACACGACCATTTAAAGATTGTGAGATTGCATATAATGTAGCCATACGAATTCTTGCAGGTAAATTAATAGTCGTTTGGTCACTAATTTTGATATCATCAGGGAACTGATTATTAATTCCAGTAACAGCCTCTCGAATATTCATAGTATAACTTTTAATTTCAAGATGTCTGATAAGCATATTGGCATATTCAATATCTGCCTGTTCTCCACAAGGCATTTTAATACCAAAAACTCTATTTTTCCCTAAGGCTGCCACGCACAATGCCGTAACAACAGAAGAATCGACACCTCCTGAAATCCCAACTACTGCATTACAATCTTTACCATTCTGTTCAAACCAATTTCTGATCCATTCAGTGATCTCATTTTTTACTTTCTTAACGTCAAAATTATGCATATTGATATCTCCTTATAATTTAATCTGTTATTTCCACTTTATAATCACATAATGCGTTATATGCGACTATAGGGAAATTGTCATATTTTTCTTTATAATAATTCGCAACTTCTTTTATGTATTTTTCTTTTTCTGTTTTGTATGCATGGAATGCTTCTTCTGGTGTATTAAATACGCCTATATGTATTGGTTTTTTCGTATTCTTTTTATTTTCATTTAACTTTGAAACTTGAGCAATAAACTTTCCGAGTCTTTTATTGAAGTATACTCCTATTGGATAATTACCTCTTTTTGCATTATTTTTTGTAAAAAGAATGTTGATACGTTCAGGAATAAATATACATGTGTCCTTAGAATATATTGTGTTATTTTTATATAATATATCTTTATCTAAACACATTTTTTCATTTCCGCATTCATAATAATTTTGGTTAAACCATTTTGAGAAATTTGACAAATAAAACCATTCATCTTCTACTTTGCATCTTTTATATCTAGGATATCTCGATAAATCCACATCATTATAACAACGTTTTAACATACCAGCCCAATATGAAAACTCTTTTGTAATCTGTCCATTCTTTTTAATTTCTTCATTACCTATAATTCCATGCTTAAATTCTGTAGGTAAAAAATAATCAACAGTAGTTCCTTTTTTAAAATTTGAATAACATTGATGGTATACAATGTTATTTGTATCTAAAAATTGAATATCAATATCTCTGGAATTGTTATATTTAATTATTTTCATTCTTTCACCCTGTTTATTAATAGCTACCTGTCCAAGTCTTTCCTTTGCTTGTGATTCAGATATTTTAAACATAGGATTATCTATTTTTAAATGTGTTTCTTCTATTATATATTCTCCTTCCTACATTCGATTCATCACATCATAGAACCGAATTAAATACTCATATACATTTCTAGGAACTAATTCTTTTACCTTTTCAAATTCACCCTTTTCACATAAATTTCTAACCAAACTTGAAGAAGTATGATTTTCTGGTATCTGAATTTCTGTGAAGTGATCTTTATATTCCATAAGATTCGCTTCTCTTAAAGCAGTCTCAAGATTTTGACCTTCTCTTACACATGCTACAAAATTATATTCCTCAACAAACGGTTTCCAATTATACCAAGTTGTAAGTGTTTCAATATTATCCATTCCTAAACAAATATAGTATTCGTTGAAGATATAATCTTTTTCATTCATATCTCTTATCTGAGTAATAGTATTGTATGTCCTCTGTGGAAAGAAGCTGGTTGTTTCAACTTCGGATGCCCACATATTATTTTCATCACAATTTGGCATTGAATTAATCAGCGATACTCGACAATATCCAGGTATCAAAGTCTTTTTCTTCGCAACATATGTATCATGTGCAGGAATAAACAATATAGCATCGGCATTAACCGCTTTTTTAGCAGTCAATGCCATATCAACATGGGCGTTAGTAATTGGATTAAAACTTCCTGGTATAAGTAAAATTTTATTCATGATTCATTCTCCAATTAATACATCTCTTTAAATAATCAACATAATCAGGGTTTTTACACATACCTTTACCTTCTACATCAGACACTTTTGCAACATCCATACCGTTACATTTAGTGGTTTTCATTACAATATTTAAAGCAGGAACATCTGTGTCATTACTCAAATAAGTACCAATTCCAAATGCAACATTTACTCTATCGTGGAAATGTCTGAATAACTTATCAGCTCTTTCAAAATCAAGACTATCACTAAACAGAAGTGTCTTTGTCTTAGGATTGATACCAAGTGACGCATAATGATTAATCATCTTTTCACCCCATTCAATCGGATCGCCACTATCATGTCTTACACCACTGAATAATGTTGCATATGTCAACTGAAAATCTTTCAAGAAACAATCAGTCGTAATTGTATCTGTGAGTGCAATACCATTTAACACACCATACTCTCTAACCCATGCATCTAAGGCATACCAGTTTGAATATGCTGGATTGTGCTTGTGATTGCCCTGACCAGAACACATAATCCATTCATGAGCCATAGTTCCAACAGGTGTGAGATTATATTTCTTTGCAAGATATACATTAGATGTACCAACAAATTTAGATGGACTGTGTAACGTATCATTCAAATGTGAAAACTTCTCAACAGCTAACTCCTGTGCTTCAGCAGAAAGTCTTCTTCTAAGACCAAATTCAGAAAATGTACCAGCATACCAATGACCGCTTCTGAGATTTTCATACTTTTCATCTAATCTCTTTTTGAAACTATTAAGTAATTCCTTATAGTTATATGCCATTCTGAAATATACTTCGTTTACAATCGCAAGTGTAGGAATCTCATACATAGATGTATTAAGCCATGTACCAAATGTTTCGATAGAAAGACCGCAATCTGAATCTGTTGTAATCTCAAAATCCTCATATCTTGGCTGCCACAATCTCAGAAAATCAACATACGAACCTTTCATCCATTTGATATTATCAATATAAGTAAGTTCATCTTCTGTGAATCTCAAACCACAATATAATTTAATCTGTCTGCGAATCTCTTCTACCATTTCTGGTGTAAAATGAACATCCTTATTACGACACTTAAAACTCCAAGTGGTTTTATAATCACTAAACTGATGATAAATAGCCTGCCCCATTGACAATTTGTAGGCATCTGTCTCCAATAAACTTGTAATAATCTGTTCCATATTATTTTCCTTCTTTCTTGATTTGATTAAATATTGTTCTAATATCATATTCTCTGTTTTCGTACTCATAAAACAGATTAATATACTTATCAATAAAAGCTATGTCATTTGGATGCATTGCAATTGGCTTACTTTTCTTAGATTTCCACCATTTTAATTCCTTCTCAAAATTAAACGATTTACCATAATATGCTCTACCTGCTCCAAGATAATCACAAAACATTTCTTTTTTATACTTCATTGGCATTTCAATAGGATTCCCACCATTATCAAAATTGTCCTGCCAATATTCGTAATGGTGCTTGTTTCTTCCTTTATGGTGCATCCAAGCTGCTGACCAACCATTCTCTTTCTTGCAAGCATCTATTGGACTTGAAGTACCTTGGTAATATTTAACACTTTCCCAAAACTCTGTTGGAGAAAACTTTGATAAATCGTGTATCAATCCTTGAAATGGAATTCCTGCTTTACAACAGTAATAGAACACCCAATGTTTATGCGTACAGACTTTTTTAAAATGTCTGAAAGTATTAATGATATAATTCTTACACTTCATTATTCTCTCCAATCTTTTTATATTCCGTGTATACTTTGTTCTCACAGTAGTACAAATTGTAATCACACTGTTCAATGTACCACCATAACTTCTGATGTCCTTCTCTAAGATATTCTCTACAATAATCTGTTTCTTGATAGTGGTTATCTACCATCTGTCTGAAACTCAACTCATCAATAATATCTGAGTTATGGCAATACACTGCTATTCTGTTGATTAAATCCTCTGTGAATTTTTCCGTGACCACAAATACAACTCTGACGATTTCATTTCTTAATCGCTTGATGGATTTTAATTGTTCAAAATCATGTAAATGGTATACAACTCTGTCAAAATATGCATATGGTGCATCTTTTACATTTGGCATACTTGTATGTAGCTCTATCTGAACTTTGTGCAAAGTTATATCGAAAAATTTCCTATACCACTCTACATTATTTTCTAAATTCCATAATGGATCTCCACCACCAGATATTGATACCCAATTACACTGATTTTTCTTAATCTCCTCTTCCAAAGAGTTCAATCCATCAATCGTACTCTTTGGAATCTGAAGATTATTATTCTTTACAATGCAATATGGACATGAATAGTGGCATCCAAAATTGGTTATCACACTCATGTATTTATCCATATTTTATTCTCCAATCACTTCAATCTGACACATCTTCATAGTTGCTAATGCAGTCTTGTGAGTATCAGGTGTGACACATGCACAGCAACTTGCATCTACTGTAATATCAATCTCAGGATAATTTGCTCTGATAATAAGTGCATTTGAAATTACACAGATACTTGTGCATAATCCGCAGATTTCAACACTTTTAAATTTAAAATCATCCCAATGTGTCCAACCAAATGTAGGCTTATCAATCAGAATATCGTTCTCAATATCAAAATCTAGCTTATCTGAAATCTGCCAACCAACAGTATTCTTTACACAGTGAGTAACAGGAAGATGCTTACCCTCATATGTTTCCAAATAATTCTCAGGGTGTGTGTCTCTTGTAAAGATTACCTGTTTACCAGCATCCTTGTACTCCTTAATTTTCTTTGCTACATTTGATACAATCGCCTGTGCTTCCTTTGTACCAAGCGTTCCATCAATAAAATCATTCTGCATATCTACAACAATTAATGTTTCTCTCATTTTGTTACCTCTTTTCTTTGTTCTTTCATTACCAAATGGGTAAGATTATCCACTTTTCCCTTTAATTCTTTATTCTCCTTTACAAGTGCAGTTATTCTATTTCTCAATACGTCTTCCGTTGAAAATTTCTGAATTCCAATCTGTTTATAATCAGACGAAACAGTTTTAACAGAATAATTGCTAATGTAATCTGTTGTTCCGTCAGAATATGTAATAGTTGGCTCAAAGAATCCTCGCTTCTTGCACTCATCACAATGACAAATGGATGAAATATATCCAATTTTGCCATCACTATTTTCTACATAATCACCTTCATGAAATTGAATATCTGTTGTATTATTCTCTTCTGGAACAATTGGATCTCTGAACCTAAGAGTTACACCATCAATAGTTCGAACAGTTCCAATATGTAAATAGCCCAGATTTTCATACTCTCTAATCGTTTTGCGAGCATCACTTAAACTTACTTTAACTATCATTTATATTTCCTTGCCTTTCTATTTAATTCCAGTCGCAGCAATCAATATATGTCCAATCTTATTAGCTCTATCATTGCCATAATCATATACAATTGCCTTTGCGATGTTTAAATCTTCATTATTGAAATATAAATAAGTTTCGTTGTCTTTTTCTAATGGTTCAGATTTATATATCAAATTACATTCTTTGTAAATATGGTCAAAAAGATGTGGTCTTGTTTTTATAAAAATTTCCAACATCTGCTCTGCCGACATATTATTATCATTTTTATTATCCATGTGTTCTCCTTTCACCAAAAGAAATTCCGCATTCCTTGGAATTTCATATTATGTTATTCTCTGTTAAAACTTCATAAAACTGAAAATGTGTGCAATTACAGGTACAGTCCAACCATCTCCAAGTACATCAGCAGCATCTTTTTCAGATATATTTTTGACATACTCTTCTGGTACACCTTGTAATCTTGCTCTTTCATCCTTCCACAAATATCTTGCTTCATCAAAATCATGTCCATTGTAGTCATCATAGATTTTCGCAGAAGACTTTCTTCCATCTAATATTCTCTTTGTAATCTCTAAACAGTTGTCAAAATACTCTTTCGATGGAAATACCATTGTTCCAAACGACTTATAATAGAATCTGTGAAATCTCTTAATTGGTGTCCAAAAACAGCCGTTGTAATATCCATGAGAATCATTCTTACAAAGACATTTTGCTTTCTCATTTGGTACATATCCATCATTGAGTACACTCTGTAAAGTAAATCCTCTATCTTCTGGAACGGTTACACCTGGAATATTTGTCCAATAATATCTGTCTCTAAGCTGTCCTACTACAAGAGAAGAATTGATTCTGATAGGTTTTACTCCCATCATTTCACTAATAACAGCTTCGTCTTCAGGTTTCATCACTACATTTTCCATAAGGAAATATTTTGGGTTCACTTCTTTCAATACTCTATTGCACTCATAAAACAGACCTGAACGTTCTGGATCTTCAAGACCTATCTTTCTCTCTTTAATCATTGCTCTTGAAAAACTCTGACAAGGACTACCAAACATTACAATATCAATATCTGTTTCAAAATCTCCAACTTCTGTATGTAATACACCATCTTTATATGTAATCTTGTTCACATCTCCAATGTGAATCGTGTCAGGATAATTGTCTTTTGTTACCTTAATCGCCACATCCTTAATCTCAGATGCGAAATACTTCCCAACTTTAAATCCTGCTTTTTCTAATGCAATATGTCCACATGACATTCCATCGCATAAGCTCAACACATTAAGCTCACAATAATTATTTTTTTCTTTATTCTCTGTCAAAATCGTTTAATCTACAGAGATTGCGCAATCATTTATCCTAGAATTTACTGTTAAATCCTTTCGTTTTTAATATTATTTTGTTGTAAAAATCACTCAAAAATAGGCACGTCTGCCTAATCGTATGAAAAAAATATTTCATTACTTATTTTTGTTTTGGAAATACTTGAACGAATGTCCAAGTTAAGAAAATTTTCTATATTATATTATTCTCTGTTTTATACTCTTTGAATAAATCACCATATGACTTACTTGGTGTTACAATCAGGTTCATATAATTTACATTACCACTATTTAATTCTTTCTGAATGGCATGATAAATATGATACATTACTGTTTCTTTATCTATTTTATCTTCATCTAAGAAAATATTAATTGTAAAACTATTTTGTTTTATAATTCTCACCTCCTACATATTACATATAATCAGCATATCTTCCAGTTTATAAATTTCATTTTTTAGAGTTCTAATTCTGGTTCTAATCAATTTGTTAAATCCCACTACAGCTTCTTCATATGTATCAGCGAAGAATCTCGTTCATATTCTCTCGGAATATCTATTGTTAATTTCATTCTTCCACCTCACTTTACTTTACAAATGGATTATCCATAATATGATCATTGATCATATCTCTAAATCCAAAAGGTGAATCAATTACTCTATCTGAATATTTGAATCGTTGTAAAAATCTGATTACATCACGAGCATTATCAGATGATAATGGCATAAATGAAACATACTCCGGATGACCTTTAATGCATACAACCGCCCAAGAATGGTCACTATGTAAATGAATATCAGTTCCAACATCCATCATTGAGTTCATTAATTGATGACAGTCATTGACTAATCTATATGCATCTGAATATTGATTTCGTGCCATCTGCATCTGTATAGTAGATTTATGCAAGTCTTTTAATTCAGTCTCAAACAACCATATTCTCAATTTATCTCGTATTTTATCCTTTAATTTCACTTTTTACCTCACATCCATTTCTCAATCTCTCTAAACACATTACCCAACGAGTCAGCAATCATTAAATCCGTATCCTCATTCAACAATACTTGAATTTTCTCTCTATTGATAACAACCAAATGATTACCACTAAAATATGAAATATAATGAGCTGCCGGATAAACCTGTAATGAAGTACCACCAATAATCAACATGTCAGCATTGCTAATTGCTTCAACAGCTCCATTTACTGCATCGTTAGGTAAATTCTCTCCATATAAAGTTACATCAGGTCTGATCAGACCGCCACATTCACACTTTGGGATAGCTTCTTTAGTGTCAAATAAGAAATCAGAATGATATTCCATTTTACACTTGCTGCAATAATTCCTCTGAGTAGTTCCATGAATCTCAAAGACATTCTTACTGCCAGCTTTCTGATGAAGTCCATCAATGTTCTGTGTAACAATAGCCTTCAGTTTGCCCATTTCTTCCATCTTTGCAAGCACCTTATGAGTAATGTTTGGTTCAATATTCCTTGTATCCATCTTTTGCCGATAGAACTCATAGAATACTTTCGGATTGTTGTATAAGCATTCTCGACTCAACAGATACTCTGGCTCGTATCTATCAAATTGAATGTCATGCTGATTATATAAACCATCCTTAGATCGGAAATCAGGAATCCCACTTTCAGTTGATACACCTGCACCACCAAAGAATACAATATTATTTGATTCTTCTATATATTCTCTTAATTGTTCGTACATAGTTCTCACCTCACTCTATCATCTCAACTTTGATTCTGAATTTTGTTGTTTCTATATGTTTATTTTCTTGATAAGGGCGATTATAATCAAAGTGCTGATGTTTAACAGTCGCAATCAAATGAGCATCATTACCAGGAATAAATTCTGTATCCGTTTCATAAGTATCTTCTGAACCATCGCCAAGTTTAGAGTCTGTACAATATATCTGATTTGCGTCTAATGCATCTTGAATAATTTTGTAAATGTCTCCTGCATTATACATACTCATTCTCCATTAGTTATCATATCCAAAAACAATAATTCGTCTTTCTTCAATGTAATATCATAGTTTTTCCACTTTTCCATAAGTTCTCTCGTATCAAATCCATGCTCTGCAATAACCGCATATCCATGAGGAGTCTTATGGCAGTCATTGTGAATACCTAATAATCCCAAATCTGTTCTAAATTGACCAAGCAATTTATCATCATTCACATCGAAATCAAACAGCCATTTGCTCTCATCACGATTTTGTACCTGCTGTGCAACGGATGCTAATGTACGATTAAGCTGTGTCATACTTGGCTTATCTCTCAACAGACGAATAACCAACTCTTCTCTGATTTTTTCTTCATTCCTAGAATTAACCGACCTATACAATCTCGTTTGTTCACCATGGACTCCTTTAGCTGCAAAGCTCTTAAATTTTTCAATTATTTTATCTTCATTCTCTTTATATTCAAGGATAGCCTCATCTCGTTCCTTAAAGTTTGGAATATCCTTATTATCCTTGTTTCGAGAACGAATTAAATATACATATAAGTTTGACATTGTATTATTCTCCTATTACTTATTCAAAACAATCAGAATGTCACTTAGATATAAAGCATAGAATACTAAATATCCACCACCTGCCAAGAATAATAACTTGAACACAAAGTTGGCAACATTCTTTTTCGTCCATGTTATCCCAACAATAAGGTTAAAAATTCCCATAACCAATAAAATAATGTTTAAAATATTCATGTTTTACCTCCAAAATTACGCTAAGAAACGAAGTTTTCATTCCTGTGTTATTAATACATTCATAATTCCTTCTACAGCTTTATCACATGCTTAAAATGTCCTCAAGTTCTTATATTGTTTTCTTTGATATTTTCGCCATATTTTTTATTCTCCAATTTCACAAATTGCTGAACCTAATTCAATCGCCAAATTATCACCAACACAACTCTCACCACGATTCATTTTTTCTAATAAATCAACAAAATCCTTATTAAGTTTTACATTAATTGGTTGTGAAATTGTTATATGACGAACTCCAAACTCTTTAGAATTTCCTACTCTACAATCCATTTCAATTTTCATAATTTGTTCAAGAGCAATATTCCTATCAGGATGTTGTTCCAAATATTTTTCCATGTCCTCTCTATACTTTAAATCTTCGCTTCTTTCTGAAATATTAATCATTTTCTTTTTTATCCTTTTTCATTTACATTTTTTATAGTGTCATATTATTAACGGTTGTTCTACCCTTGAGATGATGCTGTTAGGCTCATATGATAGATAACTATTTAAGCCACACTGTTACACCGCATAAAAACGAAGTTATCTCGTCATCTCTTATATTCTATCCATTTATCTGAACCCTTGAACTTTACTTTTACTTTCGCAGGACATCCATCAGGAATAGATTTTAATGATTTATAGTCGCCTACAAGTGTTGCTGTTTCCAAAACTTTGTGATTCTTCTCACATTCCATTGCTTTTTCTTTATCTGCATAATCAGTATTACAAAACTGACAAGTATATAATGTCTTTGCAATCATATAAATTTCCTTTCCAATTTACCAAATTCCATTTACCGTCTTATCAATAGCTTCCCTCATTACACCACCAGTCATTTTATTCATTGTATCTGCAACAAGACCTTTAAATTCTGCTCTTATTCGCCTATTATGACGAGTACATGTTTTTGAACAATAATTATTCCTTCTACATTTTTCACAGTTGCCATTCAATTTCCACTGTTCATTTTCCTGAATCTGTTCCATAACTTAGCCTCCTCTTCTATCTAAAATCTTCTGAATAGTTTTCTTATCTTTATCAGATAAACTATCCCAATCCAACTTAAAACTTTCACAATTTTTATGCTGATTCCAACCATCATCACAATCATAAGAATAACGATACGCACAATAATCACATGCCATTTATATTCACCTCTCTTCTAAAGAAATCGAACATTCTTGTCCTAGCAGATATGTTTATCAGTATCTACTTGTAAATCATCTACTTCCAGGTCTTCTACTAATGTTCTTCGTTTTACTATTCTTTTTCCTTTACAATAATTACATTTTTCTTCCCAATACTCTTCTTCGTCCCAAGTTATTCGTCTTGAATGTTGAATTTTCCCATTACCACTACATATTGGACAAATAATATTTTCAAATTTTTCTGACACTTCCATTTATTTTCACCTCACAATCCAAAGAAAGAGAATTTTATTGTTATTCACTCCCCCATTTTTATATCCAAATCCCTCTCATTCAATTCTTCAATCTAATGAAACATAGTGCGAGAGGCAGGAATCGAACCTGCGGCGTTGACGTGTATAAGACGTATCCGATCACCACTTCGGTACTCTCGCAAATTTTACTTACTGAACTTTGTCTACAATTCTTTTTGTGTTCCACGCACACTGATATCCATCTTCATGACCTTTTGCATAGCTACCAGATGCACAGGTGCAAGAAATAAATATCCCAACAAAAACACCAACAGTAAATACAATTAAAAATGTAGTCATATCTGTAACCCCCTTATTAATTTTGGAAGTAATTAAAAGTATTCCCTAACTTTATTTCTTCTACATCACAAGTACCTCATTCCACTGATATAGGTATTTTTATCCGTTTTAGTTAGCCATGATGATGATAAAACATTTTCATATTACTTCCATAACTGCTCATCTTGGACTCGAACCAAGATTTCCTGATTAAGCAGGCGTACTTCGTATTCGTTGTACTAATGAGCAAACAAATTTTAACCCTGTCGCATGACCTCGCGCGATAATTAAATAATGTAGCCACACAAAATGTGAAGTGGAATAACGGAGTAAAAGTCCGTCTATAATCACATTACCTTTCACACACAAATATTCCAGTTTATGCGTTTAGGTCAGGGTAACTGCCCCTACTGGATTCGAACCAGTGAATACAGAGTTCAAAGCTCTGTGCCTTAAACCGCTTGGCGAAGGGGCAATTACGGTGTTTTGTTAGTGTTATCGCCTCACAATATTATTCTCTTCTTTATTTAATTGTCCATTCTGGATGAGGCTTTGCTAACTCTGCATAGTCCCATGACTCTACTTGATCTTTATTGCTAGTAAAAGATGTAAGGCCATTTATCCAAGTATAAATAATTCCCTTTTCTACTTTTGCAAAATGTCTCGCACGCTCTGCATGCTCACTATTCCAAACGTAAACCGGCGTATCAACTGGAACTTTCTCCCAGTCTACTTTTGGTTTTACATACTCTTCATTTGCCCACTCCTTGAATTTTTCAGGCGAACAACAATTATTGTGACCCTTCCATTCACACTCAGAACAAAAATCAATATCATCACATGGAATTGGGACACCATTTCGAATACCTACATTAAAATGTTTTGAAAATAAATCAATCAATTCATCTAAATAAAATTCTTTATTTTTCATAGTGCTACTACCCCTATTCTTAAAGATCTGCAATTCGTTCATTATAATTTACTACGATAATTACTACATCATCACCATACATTTCTATTCCATTAACTTTATACTGGCCATCCATATAAAAACTTTCATTGGAAACAGTCACTTCAATATCTGGATCTAACGTGTTAAGTTGCTTAATCAATTCTCCAACTGTCATAAAGTTATCTTCCCCCATCAAAATTTTCAAAGTTGCTGCATTCATTCCAATCAATATCCTGCCCACATTCCGGGCAAACTTCTTTTTTCTCTTCCTCTCCGTAATCAACGTAGTATTTATATCCAAAAACATGACCACAATCAGGACATGCATAATAAACACTCAATCTTTTATCATAATCCTTCATACTTATATTCTCCTTTTACGCAATATTTTCTTTTAGATCATTCACTCCTAAATAATCCATCATAAGATCATTTAACTTATTAATCTTTGACACTACAACATTTTTGTCCTTTGTGCTTGATGTTTTATCGCACAATTCATCAAATGACTCTCCATTAATCTGCTTACTATGTAATGACCGAGAAAACTCAGCCATAAATTCAACAAATTTCTTGTCACCTTCTCCAAGATTGACAAACCTTCCAAAAAGTCCAAACCACAAAAACGAATTTTTAGAATTGAACTGTGAAAGCATGTCCTCATTTGCTACATGAGTTAAACGATCAACCATATCCTCAAATTCTTCAAATGTCTCCATCGTTGCATTTTCTTTCAGAAAACTACACATCTCTGACTGATCCTTAATCCAATCATCCAGAAAGTTTGTCGTCATAATACTTTCAACCACCACTCTATCGATGGTTCCGTTTCGGTATTCCGTCTTAACATTGTAATTGCCCATTTCCTTAAAAAACGGCAACGCTGTAATACCTTTCACAATCGAAGCATATTTTTCTCCGAGATTAATTAACCCTTTTTGCTGTGTATTCATCGGTCGGCCATCATTGTATCTTGCGATATGATAAGCAATATCATCGGAACTACAGTTGATATACTGGGTAATCTCAAAATTATAATCCAAAATTTTATCCTGTAATTCTTCTGGCAAATCTCTAAAATACTTATTCCTAATATCAAACTCAACCTGCTCCGTTTTAGGGAATCCGTTTTCATCGCAAACGATTTTTCCATCGTCATCTTTTACAATTGTCTGGTAAGAGATAATACCTCTTCTCACCTTTTTAGAAATTCGAAAAGCGTTATTTACATAATTTACTGCATTAGTACATCTTTGTTTACCATCCAAATCCCAAATAACCGCAATCCCATTAACAACCTGCTCGGCAAAAATTAATGCTGGAAGTGGATTGCCCTGCAAAATGTCAGAAATCAAATTGCCCTTCATAGGATTCGTCCACTGTTCAGACTCTCTCTGTAGTGGATGATCAAACCGAAGTGTATAATTTTCGATCTTTTTCTTTAAAGATGAAATACTCATTTTGTCTGATTTGCTTTTTTCCTTGGTTACACTACTCATAGTGGATTCCTCCTTGTTTTTGTTGATATTTGTGTTTTGTCTCAAAATACATCGTTTTTCAAAAGATTTCATGTTATGAATGACTCTTTCTACCTGTTTTTCGGGCATATGTAAAACATCTGAAAGTTCAGATATTCTATATCCTTCCATAATTTTATTCGCCACTAGCAATTCAAGATCTGACAAAGAATCTAAATAATGGTATGTATTCTCAGAAAAATCTTCTTTTTCTGGACATGAGATTCTTTCTATCAATTTTAAATCATTCTCACTTGGCGCATCGAAGGAAACGTTTTTAATGATTATTGGCATTCCGTCTTCATCAAATAAAATTTTTCCTTGATCATCAGTTTGCAAATTACATCGTTTAAATCTCAAACGATCTCTTGTCCAATCAATATAAGATTTTTGCAAGTTTCCGATAAAAAATGTCTCAAACGTACAATTTGTTTGATTTGTATCAAAAGAATACACACTTTCTAACAATGTCATCATTGCGTCATCAAACAATTCATCGTCTTCCATTTGAGCTAAATTCTTTTTCTTGATCAATGGATAGCAAATCTTTTTAAGAAGATGCATCTCATTATCAAGATATTTGTGCAGCAAAAATAATTGATCCTTCGAAAGGTTCTCATATTTTTTCACAACTTGTTGGGTATTTGACATAGCATTACTCCTTCCGATTGACATCTATATATTCTCTATTCGAAGAATACTCAACAAAAAATATTCAGTTGTTTTAAATTAGTGATTATAATAAGAAACAAAAAAAATAATTGAACTTGACAGAAATATCAATTTATGTAAATATAATTATAGCGGTTTCTGTATTATTTAATACACCAATCGTTTTTGTGTTTAGTCCAGTGAGTTAGTGTTGGTAGCACCTCACTGGACTTCTTTTGTATTATATACCGAACATATGTTCTTGTCAATATCTAACATCGGTTTGGAAATTATTACCAAAAAGTATCGTATGCAAATTTCCTTTGTCATATCTTAACTCTGAAAATACTCTAAGCTGATCAGCAAAGTCATCGCACACTTTTGATATAATAGCAGCTTCTTCCAAAATGTTATGACAATCACAAAATTTCTTTTTTTCAAACCCAACATTATAATCATCATTCTCAAGATCCTGTTTAGACACTAATACGATCGCATCTTTTTTTGCAACTTTCTTAGCTTCTTCTAAGCTCATAATTACATATTCCATAGTAATACCTCCTTTAGTCAAGGGATCCGAAATTTGCATCGTATACCTTTTTAACGTTCCTTTTATCCTCAATATCTTGAATACATCCTAACTTTTTCAAAATTCTTTTCTCAGAAATCTGACGAATGCATTCTCCTAACAACATACTATCTACCCTTAATCCTTTTTTCGCGTCCTTTTCGAAAAAAAGATGTGTTGGCTGATCAACATGTTTGATTTTTGAGGTGTAAGGAGCTACTAAAGTAGACGGACTAAAATGGTTTCCCGTATTATTCTGTAAGATTAAGGCCGGACGTATACCACCTTGTTCTCCTTCAAACTCAACTTTTCCAAAGTCTACAAGCACAACATCGAATCTTTTGTAATCGCCCTTCATACACACCCTCCTTTCTTTTCATGTCCTTTGATACTTCAAATTATACAATATATAAGTGTATTAATCAATATATAAATGTATAAAATAATTAACAAAAATAAACTTATATATTGATTATTAATTGTATATATTGTATAATAAACCCAAATATCAAAGGAGGCGACTATGCAAACAAAAGAACAAATCATAGCAGATATCAAACGAGAGATGATTGTCCAAGGAATATCATCGAAGGAATTGGCTTCTGATCTTAGTATGACACAACAAAATTTAAGCAATATTTTTAATAATGGAAACCCAACACTATCTTCATTGGTCAAAATATGTAATCATTTGCATTTACGAATCTCAATTATTGAGGATGATGAAAATTAATTCATCACCCTCTTTTTCTTTTTCGATCTTACAAAACTCTCAATTCATTTGCCATATTAATTGCATCCTGATACTTATCCACATCATCTGTTAGCATACGAATGATCTTACCAAAGTCATCAGATTTCAAAGAGATCACCGGCATATTTTTAATAACCTCATCGCCTTTACCAGCTAATACATTGTGAATAAACTCACCATGATCGTTGATTAACTGACGATTCTTTTCTTCTGTTAATCCAATATAGTTCATTGTAGTCTGAAGATCTGTATGATTGAACATTTTCTGAAGAGATAACATACAATCAGGATCAAATGGATGTGTCTTGTGAATCCAGTAGCCCCACGATTTACGCAAACTATGCGTACTCACAACATATTGTATATTAGAATCTTCAACTGCCTTCTTTAATTTCTTCCTATAGTCATCAGTCTGCCACTTTACAATGTCATTGTATTCCACCACCCAATACAAATACTCTCCTAATATCTTATATTTATTTTGCTTTTCGTAGTTAGAAATTATCTTATCTTTTCTTTTGACCGAAAAATCTTTTCCCAGACTTTCACACCAAAGATCTAATGTAAACGCTTGATAATTCCAAGAATTCCCTCTTTTAATCCAGTCTGTCTTAGGCTGATACTTGAAAATATATTCATCATAGTGTTCCATTGGATTAATATTGACGTGCGACAAATAATTATCAACAGCTTCCCATACCATATTACTTATAGGAATATTTGTGATCTTACCCGTCTTCTGTTCTTCAATAGTATCAATCTCATTCTTACGATTTCCATTTTCGTAATACAAATCCGACCACTTCATCATCACTGTATCACCAATTCGTCTACCAAGAAGTAATTCAAGTAATGTGATTAAATACCCATCCCACTCTTTATTTCTCTCAAACCACTCTACAACATTCTTAATATCTGACATATTCCAGAACGGCTGTACCTCTGTTTTCCCTTTTTTCTTTGTTGCGTAATTTTTTGACTGCATAATTAATTTCCTCACTTTCATGGTTATATTCTCTCTTTAATTCAGGTATATGTTGAATAATTTCATCTTTATTGTCACACCATCTAACTTCTACTGCTTTTACATCTTTGTTTTCAAAGACACAATACAAATCTTTAATATGTAAATATTCTCGCTGCTTCGGTCTCTGAATTCCTTCCATGATCACCTTGCCACAAGAAAGGCATATGAAACTCGATGCTCTCTTAGGATGTCCGTTTCTTTTACACATTCGAAATATCACCGTCCTCTAATATAGTTAATATATTACACTGAGCTACAATCCCATACCCTTCCTGAATTACTTCTCGATTCTGTAAATTCTTTGGAATATCAAACAACATACCTTTCCATAATTCTTTTCGTAATGGATCTGTTGTGTCCCTCGTTTCTGATGTTTCAATCATAATTGGTACATTTTCGTTATTTTCTATAAAATCTCTAATTGTTACCATAATAACCACCTCATTTTCTGCAATAAAAAAGAAGCAGTTGTTTCTGCTTCTAATGTTTGTTTCTATATTTGATTTTCATTTAATAAGAAAGCAATTTTTCTTCATATTCATTATTCCAACATCTTAATCCATTTTTGTAGTTTTACGTTCATGTATTCGCTACTTGAGCCAATACACGCTTCCATATCCTCTTTCATCTCCTGTATTGTCTGAATTAACTCTATCTCACTAACTAAAACCGTTATTCCGTCTTTTCTTGTAACGTAATTCTCCAATTCACATAAATCTGAAATCCTATCATCTAATGTATACATAATTTATTCCTCCTAATTTTCTTTTGAAATTGTCATTTACACTGGTTTATATTTTTGACGATTCACTTTCTGTCTTTCTTCAATAATAAGATTTAAAACAATTGTTAGTCTCCTCTTTTCATTTGAAGAATCAGCCTCTCCGTAAATCTTAGTTAGTTTACCTTCATACTCTTGTTGTAAACTACATAATGTATTTTCATATTCTATCAATTCTTTTAATGTCATATTTGTCATTCATATCACCTCTTCCAATCTTCCAAGTAAATCATTCTTTACTTCGATTATTGCATTCAGCCTTGATTCAGTTGCAGTAATCTTGCAAGCTCCTACATTATAATTATGTTCCGTTTTGAATCTATTTTCCTTGAATTCTATTGCTTTTAACATCTATATCATTCCATCTTTATAAATATATTGTTACAGATCCAGGTGCTTCGTGCTCATCTATTCTCTTTACTCTTGTATTAGCAATGACTGTTCCAAACTTTTCCTCTACATTATCAGTTTTATCCACATACCCAATATCTAATCCAGACTGTAGAAAAATTTCCTTATTTGTCTTTTGAAATTTAACAACGGCAGTCTTAACGATCATATACATTCTCCTCTTATCTTATTTGCTGCAATAATGGACTCTACATTACATAATCTTCTTTGCAATTTCTTTCAACTTTTTTATTGTAGTAGCCTTTTATTTCCATAATATGACCCACTTTCTATTCGCCAAGGAAAGTTAAATTTCAACTTACTGTAATTCTCCATTCATTGCACATTTCACTTCATCAATAGATAAATTATATAAGCCAGCAACATAGTTTATTGCCTCATCGTTCCCAGTAATCATTATTTCTTTCCTGCTTTTAAGCCAATTGACAGCTTTCTGTAAATTTCTTTCTTTATGATTTTCATAATTGTTTTTACTCATATTCAACACCTCAATTCTTCGAATAATTAACAATTCCTGTTTGGATACCTTCGGTCAATACAATTTGTTTCTCTTCGCCATATTCAAAATCTTCTACCGTTAATTCTTCTACCGCTTCTATTTCAGAAGCAAAATTACTACCTCGTGTCTGATATATTCCAATACAAACCGGAAGATCATCGTCATATTGGCTTAATATATCTTTTAGCTCACCTACAGTCATTATATTTTACCTCTCAAAACTTTTTCTTTCTTAATGCTAAACCATATATATTTTCGACCACGCTTAACAAAATATCACAATCATCTCCCGTCAATCCGTTCCATAAGCAATATTCTTGAAAAACTGCGTGTTCGTCCATCTTCATTATTTCTTCATCACAAGATGTATCATCTCCGTCTACACCAATACGTTCTCTTAGAGCTTCCATTACTGTATCATTATACTTTCTCAATCTAATCCCTCCTTTATATTACCATGATTTTCAACAATACGTTTCAACATAAAAAACATTTCGATCCCATACTCACGACAAGTATAATATAAACCTTCCATAATCGGTATTTCTTTGCCGTCATATGTGACAGTGCCACCATTATTATATAAATATTCGATCTTATCATACATACGTTCTGCAACGGGATAAAAATTTACCTCATAATTCTCTTTATTCAAGACTTTCCATACCGGGTGATCATTATTTGTCTTAGCTTGCAGTTTAATCACAACCTTTCACTAATAAAATTGCAGTTTGGACTAACCCCGACTGCTCTCATCCAATTTTCTGCCGTTTCACAACATCCTTTATGAAAGTTATAATTTGTATCCTCTTCCATTTCTTTTTCATCCATCTCTGATTCATATTCATTCAGAATCTTTTTGTGATCAATATATACCATCATCATATTTTCAATTACATTTCTACTAATTTCCATAATATCAATCTCCTTTCAGTCCGCATGAAAACTTGGTTTCCTACGCAAAAATATTATTGTCCAGCTTATCCAATTTAAAAGCTGATTCCACTTTAAACGAAGAGTCACATTTCCCTTTTACAAATTTCACCATCTCTTCTTCAGTGTCAAAATAATATTCTCCACTATGCCATTCACCTACAACCAATTCCTCACATTTTAATATGTAGTTTTTATACATCTCAATCACTCTCCAATCTTTCAATAAATCTATTATTTCGTTTATTTAACCATTTATTATATTTCTATTTATTCTAAGAACTTAAGAACAAGAATTCCATCTTTGATTTTTTTATTTTTAACTATAATACATCCATCGTCAGTTTTTTCTATCACCTTCTGATACTCTGCTCCTTTCTCGCTCCACTCTATAATTTTTCCCAAATTATCAATGTACACCATATTTGAATCTATCATTTCTGCACCAGCCGATGCTTTTCCATCATTGTATGCCTCTGCTATAACTTCAGCAACAAATGCAATCTGTTTTGATGTCAGTTCTCGTACAAGTTTATCTGGGATTCGATGAAATACTTTTTCCATTGTATTAGATCCCTTAAACCCTGTATATAAATTACGCGCTCTATTTAATTTTATTTGTTTATTTTTCATATTATATTCCTCCAAAATCTTTATTTTAAATTATTTATAACCTGCCACCACTTATTCCAAACTTTCTCATTTCGCGGTTGTCCATAAATCCAGTCCAAAATATCAAGTATCTCCCTTCGAGACTGAAAATAAATACAACATGTTTCTCCTAAATAGTTTTCTTCAATCACATTCCTTATATATTGTATTTTCTTTTCTTTGGCAGGAAGATTAGTGTTGATCCAAGAAATAATTTCTTCATTCCCATATATTCTAAGACGTAATCGTTTAATCTTGTTTCCCTTCCTATCTTTCATACTCATCGGATCAATAGTGGCATGAAGTTCCATATAGGCACGAATGAATTCTTGTGGATAATGTATTTCCGATAGTGGAGTAGGTTCACAAATATTTCTTAACTTAATACACCACTGAGTTTTATTGTCACGGCGAATATTGTGTTTAGATTCATATGACTTATATGGCACTTCATGTTCAATTATTTTAGAATAATAGGGGTCTAAATTTCTCACACAAAGATATGTCTTTCCATTTTCTCTTACAACGTATCCTGTACCATATATTATTCCATTACAATAATCCGTCATTCAATCTCTTCCTTCACATAAGTATGTATTTTAAATATATACTCCCCATTAAATTCATCATCTGTTACCCATTCAATTTTTATTTTTTTCTCTTCTTCTTGTAAATCAATTCCCAACTTCCCCAATGGAATATAACGTATGATTAAATTTGTATCTCCATTTTTCTTTGATAATTTAACCGATTTTAATTTTAATCCAGAAACACCACCTAGACCACAATCTTTTGTAATTAGGTTAAATGATTCTTTTATCGTTTCTACTAAAGACAAACCAGAAATTTCTCTATAATTTGCACTACCACTTGTGTAATATGGTGCATAATATCTCCACACTGTCTTTTCTAAAACTTCCGTATCAAGCTCAATCGCTTTATTTACTGCTCTTTCTTTGTTCTCATCATAATTCCATTCAATCCCACAATCTTTTACAATATATTTTTTCATTGCATTCCCTTCCTCTCTTTTACTTATTAATTTTTTCTAATATTTTATCAATCTCTTCAATTCTGGCGAGTAATCTTTTCTTTTCTTCGATTAAACTTTCACTTTTCTGTACCTCTTCGATAATTTCTAATATCTCAATCTCATATAGAGGATTATTCTTTTCTTTTGTAAACACATTTTTATTAACATTAAGCAAAGAAAAAATTGAACCTTTTGACACTTCGGATGTCCAATATCTTGCACTACCTCCGCTGTTAATTTCACCGTTTTCTAAAATCACATCCTCTCCGACTTTTGCACCACTATCTCTTCCGTGTGCTACAGATACATTTTTACCAAATATCTTAATTGGTTCTTGACAGGCAGATTCGTCATAAATAAATTTGATTTTTACTCTAATGGTTTCATTATTTTCTATATCAGAATTTCCAAACACTTCTTTCATGACTTCTCTTACGTTTGTGATATAATCAACTGGCAGAGTCCAACATTTATTGTTAGGATTCCATTTTGCAGAACCTATTTTTTTGATATCGTTAATAAACTGTTTATTATATGGAGTAAATACATCTATTTTATCTCCGTTTGTTTCGATTCGTAACCCATCCATACTAAAAACCTCCCATACAAAATTTATTTTATACTTTATTTACCAGTTTTTCAAACTCTTTTTTCTCGATCGAATCTATACAAGCAAGCAACTTGTCTTTTTTTACTAAATATGGTTCATTCACTTTTATGTAAATACATTTTCCTGATTTTGTCTTTATCCTGTTATGATTTCCCTTATATGATATTGGAACACATTTTATATAACCACCAGGATCATGTTTATTATTTAGTATTAATACATCAACGTCATTTTGCGTTTCATAGATTTCTAATCTGTTCATGTTGTCACCTTTGATTATTTTATATTTGTCTCTATTTATTTAGTCCTCTCTTCCCCATAATTTATATAAAACTTTCTGATCACTAGGTAAAGTTGCATAACTGCTCAAAATTGTACTGAGCTTATAATATTCTTCTTTTGTAATATCGATGCCATAATCACCTTTAACGGTTTCATTATAATTTAATTTACCCTGACACTCTGGACGAAAATACCATTTCTTATAAATAGGTTTATCTCTATACTCACATTTAAAAAGACAGGTAATTGTTCTGCCTGTTGCGATTTCCGTTGTAACCTGTTTTTCAAAATATGGATTATACTGCATATAAGCCAACCTTCCACTTTCAATAGCCCTCTGTTTGTTTTCTTCACTCATAGCAAATAACTGCTGTGTGCCACGGCCATAAGAGGTATCGTAGATTTTACTTGATGTAGTTCCAATAGTCGAATACAGTGTCACTCCATTAGGATCTTTTGTTTCAATATGCTGTACTCTTTCGCCATTAATGTAGTCTCTACAAAGTCTGTCACTATAATGTAAATTTCCCTTCTCATCATAATGAGATGTAATTTTTCTCATGCCATAATTGTCATACGCTGCCTTTGCACCTGCAATACAAAATGTTCCTAATCCTAATAAAATCCCTAACATATTGATCACCTCTTTCTATTAATCACTATCTTTTCCATTTCTGTGCTTCATTGTAGGATTTGTTATTTAATTGATTATACATCTCTTGTCTTTTAATTGACTCTGCTCGATTACTTAAAATTGCAGGAATTACCCAACAAATAATAGCAACAACCAATACTTCTACCATAATATCTACCTCTTTCTTTTATTAAATGTTTTTGTTATAATAAACCTCGAACGGAGGATTACCATGATCGAAGAATATATAACAAAAATTTGCAAGATACTCAAAATCCAAAAACCTATAATATTATACGATACATCTGCCTTTATATCAGATTCCATCTATGCTCAATGTATTTGCGAGCCAGATAAACAAACCATTTGCCTTAAAAGAATGGAAACACCAAATCCAGATTATTTATTTGCCATTGCTCATGAGCTGCGTCATATCTACCAATATGTATACGACAAGCAATTTTTCCTTTCCGATTATAAAGAAAGAAATAAATGCTCATCTGTCGAAGAATACAATCTTCAGATTGCAGAAGTTGACGCTAACGCTTTTGTAGCAATTATCATGCTCAAGAACTTTGGCTTACGTCCACAATGGGAGGGATATACTGACAAGGTTATTCAGGAAATTAATAAAAGAATCAATACAATAAGTCCCACACTAAACGATTGATTCTCTTTTCCATATCATCATATGAACATACTTCGTTAGCTTCAAAAGCTGGCATCAGAGTATAATTTTCAAACTCTTTTTTATCCGTGTTCCACTTACCTCCGCTCGCAAGGCACAGAGTGTGCATCGTTCTGAACTCCATTTCCTTTTAATGCTGCATCAATAAAATCATTTTTACTTAACATAAAATCACCAATCCTTTCCATTTAATAAACAATATATTCTTATTTATATTTTACCATCATACATTATTAGATACAATATCTAATCATCGTGATGCTCATATTATCTACCTCCAATTTAAACCTTGAAATTTCCGTTTCATTGGGTTATTAAGTAATAACCATTTGCTCGTTCTACTAAAATTCCATTACATTTCATAATGTCGATAAGAAGTTCTACATCATCTCCATGAGATTCGTCCATAAGATATCCAAACTTATTAAATAATTCTTTTTCAGACAATTTATACATTACCTCTTCTGAGTATGAAATAATTGCTCCTCTTTCTAATCCTTTAATAATATACCTATGAATCGTTCCGTATTCATCATTATAATCAAAATGACCAGTTTTTAATTCTGCTGCACCGAATCTCTCTATTGATTGCTTATTCAAAAAATCTTGAGCCAATGATGGATCATCAAAATAAAAGCTTTCTCCAATATCACTCAAATGAATACTTAATACATCTTCATTTTTCCCTAGTAAACAACCTTTCACAAACCGTTCAATTTTCTTATCTATTACAATATATTTCATAAAATTATACCCCACTTTCTAAATCAAGAAATCATCGTTTCATTCTGTTAATATATATCCGTTTTCTAGCATTTTTTTAATTACAGTCTGTGCATATTCATCTGTCTTAGCAGCTTCATCAATATATTCTACTGTACCATCTGCTAAATCTAATTTTGCAATAACTGTACCTTCTTCGTTATCGCTATTTGTTTTCCATGCATCCATCATATACTTTTCTTCATTCTCATCAAAGAAATCACATCTAATATCTTTCCATTTACTCATAAATATTCCTCCAATCTTCACAATAAATCCTCATTTCATTCTACTATCGTTCCATACGGTTTAGCCGCATCTCTTATAGTCTCAATAGACTTATACGGAACACCTCTCAATATAAGACCGCCGCTATATCCTTCATAAAATCTATGTTTACCCCAAATTGCATATCTGCCTTTCTTACTCACATAACATTTTAAAAGTTTTGTTGCATAATAAGCATTTTCTTGAGCATCGTGACAAGTTATTTGTATACATCCATTAGGATATTTATCACAAATAAGATTTACCCATTTAACATCTGATATATTAACTGGGTATAGTTGCTCCGAAAATTCATTATAACAATTTGAACATTCATATATTGGTTTCTTCATGTATATTCTCCTTAAATTCCTACTTTTAAATGTATAGCATTGGTTTCCCATTCTTCAACTAAACAATTAACAATATCCTCTGGAATATCTACATTTGCAAATCTTCCATCGTTTACCCAATCATAAGCTGCACTCCATCTGTCGCTATGCAACCACTCTTTGCCTATCCATTTAGAGAACTGGTCACTCTGTAATTTACACCATTCATAAAACATTCCTGTCTTTTCAATAAAATTCTTTGCCTTATTAACCATTTCCATGTCAGCTACAGGAAACCATCTCTTTTCAATTTCTGGGTAGTCACCATTCCAACCATCCCATGATGAATAAACAATATCTCCTCTTTCATCATGTATTTCACATTCTAATTTTAATGCTTCTCTTACGGCTTCTTTTAGGTTATAAATATTGTCTGCTTTTTTATTTCCGTTCCAATCATAACATGTGTATTTCATTTAAACCACCATCCTTATTCTTTTTTATTCTGAAGGAAACTCTTGTTTCTTATGACATTCGTTCAATCTTTTCCCAATCAATCTGTGCAAACATTTGACGGTTAAACTCTTTAAGTTCCTCTGCCTTTTCACATTGTTCACAGTAATCATCCACGTCATCAAAGTAGTCATCTTCTGTTTCCATATACCAATCTTCCCAATCCTGAGAATCTTCATCCCATCTCTGAACTCCACCACAATTGCAATAATCAGGCTTAATTCTATTCTGTCTTTGATATGCATCATATGCTGCTAACATATCCATTACTTTTCTGCCTTCTTCAACTGTTTTTACAGGAACATAAAATGAATCCCCTGTTGCACCTGCTTGTGGAATCCACCATACTCTTAATTTATCCATTCTTTTTTACCTCCATTTCTTATTTCCTTTGAAATGCTATTTCTTATACTCTCCAATATGCCTCTTTATCTTCATTAGATTCTCTATCGTCTTTTTTATATACTGGAAATCTATGAAGCTTTTCTCTGTCACCAAATTCTACATATTCGTATTCGAGAATTTCACATTCCATGCCATAATCAGCAGGATCTACTCTCTCAATATCAAATACTTCATGTGTATCTGTATTTACCTTGCAACTTGTTTCAATTTCTCCTTCATCTGCCCATACAGATGTAAAATTTCCATTTACTATCATTTTTCCCACTCCAATCTATTAACAGCATTCCATGTTTCCATACCAAAACCACCGTATGCCATCGTAGCTTGCATATATATCATTGCCATTACTTTTGAAATATTTCGGATAATTATTGTTTTTCATTTCTATCATTCCTTTCCATTTTGTGTTATAATAATATTAGGAGTGAGGACTTACACGGTTGCTGACACAACCGATGCCTCTCATGTTAGTCGTTTTCTTCGATATGTTCCCAAGCTTCCTGATCGGTTGGGAATGCTTTATCACATCCCGGAACATACCAATCTCCGTACATCATGTATGGCATACTAACACCTCCTTATATGTATTATAGAAAAAGCAGAGACAATAAAAATCTCTGCTTTAACTATCTCTATTAAGTTATTCTCTATTACTCAACTTCTATACATTTAACTGACCATTCAGAATGGTTATGAAGGATTTCCTCGATCCGTTCGTTTCTCTTTATTTCATCACACCAAAACATCACATGTCCAAGTTCATCTACTATTGCACTTCTATACATATTCGCTACCTCCTATATGTTAATCACTCCATTTCAATTCCGAACTCGTCATGCAACAATTTTTCAAATCCCGGATCTCTTTTTACATATTCTTTTAAAAATACTTCCGGCTCACATGACGCAAGCTTAAAATGTACTTCCTCCCGGATCTCATCATTCATATAATTTGCAATGTTATCCATATCATTTTGCGTTACCTTGCATTCTTCTCCAAATCTTAGCATGTTATACAACATCCTTCCCTGTAAACAGTTCTTTCCTTTGGTTTTATCCAACTGCTTTCCAATCAACTACCTGCTTATATCCGTCTGCCTGTAAGATACGAATTTCTTCATCCTCATCAAGTTCATAATGCTTTCTGAAAAATTCTTTTAATCCCTCTTCTCTTTCTGCTCTCCACAGTTCATCATGAGTGATTACATCTCCAAATTCTTCTTCGTCCGTTGTTACGGTAATATCAGAAATCTTTCCAAAATACATTGCTTCAAGTAAATCTGTATCCACATCTCCCTTAATAATGTAATCTTGCCAATCTCCCTGGTTGTACCCTCTGACTGTTCCAGTCTCAAAAGTATCTTCTGGATAAAGAAGTCTGATTACATCTACAAGGATATCTTCTGTACATCTGCATTTATCATACATTTCTTTTAATTTTGCGTTCACTTCATCAGATACATCTGTTGGATATTCGTCATAGCAATCAATATCATCTAAAATCTCTTTCGCTTCCTGATACCATTCTGCCTCCGTGCATCCTGTAAAATCTCTGTTGCCTGTAAGAACAATCTGTTCATCAAAATTTTCACAACCGCAATAATCTTTCCAACCTTGATTACTGTTATATAACCACCATGTTCCATCGCCCGTGTTATCTATTTTGATTTCTACCATGTCAATCAACCTCACTTTCTATGCTATCTTTTCCCATTCAATATGTGTATCTTGTCTATGTGCTTCTCTTGATACAACAAGAATTTCTCCCTTGTAGTATCTAAACATAATGTCATCTAAATGTGGTCTTGCTAAAATCTTCTGCCTTATTTCTTCAATTTCTCTTCCACCATGTTCAGCTTCATATTTCTCTAATGCCCATTCTAAATCCTCATAAAAGTCTAACAATCTGCATTCAATCGTTTTTCTGTGTCTGATTTCCTTGATTTCATTCATTCGCTTTTCAGCTTCTTCATAAGTTTCAAACACTTCATTTGGATATCTGTCGTTATGGCTTCCATAACACTGTGTCCATGCTGGATATTTCTTTACAAGTCTATATGTATTGTGGTCAAACTCAGGTTCAATAATTGGCTCTACATCTTCTATTTTTACGAGATAACCATTATCAAATAACCACTGAATATCTGAAGGATTTTTGATGTATCTGCCTTTCATTGCAACATTGATTTTCTCTTTCTTTTCAAGATTCTCTGTAACCATGTATAAATCTGTGCTATAAGTCCATCCTTTAGGAACTTTCTTAAATTCCGTTTCTGACTGGAAATCATCAAACGGAACTCCGTTTATTAGTCTGATTTCTGGTGCTTTCAACCGTGATACTTTGTGAGTGCATGTTGTTTTATACTCATATATTCCATATGATACATGCATTCCAAACTGACTATCTTCAATGTAATAACAAACCTGATTCTGTTCCATCTCACATTCTCCTTCCAATAAATAAGACAGACACATTTGCGTCTGCCTTATTATTCTCTGTGTTATAAATTCTCAATGTCATTTCTAACATTAGCAATATCTTCGATGAGATTATTCATCTCTTCATCTTCTCCATATTCCATATTTTCATGCATATATTTTGTAAGCTCATAAAACATTCTAATTTTCTGTTTATCATTCATTTCATCAAAGCATTTCTGCATTTTTCTTGTCATCTTTACCATAATTATCACTTTTACCTTTCTTATAAAATTACAATTTCCTGTGCTTAATTATTCTGAAATACAATGTCAGATATTTCTTTTATTAATCTTTCAGAATCATTGACTCGTCTTGCCAAAACATCATCTGTACAAAAATCCCATTGTTCATCTTCGTTTACCTTTTTAATTATCTGTAACGATTGAGATAATAATGTGTTAATGCTTCCCAACGCTTTTAATGTATTGTCTTTATCAATAATATGTTTAGCCATATAATCACGCTCCTATCTGCTCCATTGACCAACTTTATTTCCGTTTATATCAATAATACTTCCACTTGTTACACCATCTTCAAGTTCTCTGCAAATACCTTCAAGCAATCTCTTACATTCAATAGCCTCATCAAATTCGCTTGGCTCACCTGTAAACGGATCACAAAATGCTGCACCACCTGTTTTAATTTCAATTTTCAGCATAGCACTCAACCTTCCTTTCAATTCTAAATCTCTTATTTTCTGGATACGATTCATAAATTCGCTTACACCAATTTTCATCCTTGATACATTCGCTCAAATACTTGTTATCAGGTGTGAAATAATATGCCTTGTGTCCTTCTTCTGGTGAATCCTCTGTTGTATCTTTCCATTTTGTAATAATCACCATTTCATATTTTTTGTTTCCGTCATATGAAGTACCAGCTAAATGAGCTGTGTATAATTTGCATTTACTCATCGCGTTACCTTCTCGATGAATTTTTCAATCATCTTTCTATATGTATTAGCAACTCTCTTTTGTGTCCAGTATTTTGAATTTCCATATCTATATTTCTCATAAATTTCTTTTGCTTTCTTTTCATATTTCTGAGTAATTTCGTATGGAATCAATTTTCCTGGACAATCATATCCAGTTACAATAACATAATCTCCAAACACATAGCCATCACAAGCCCATCCTTCTACTCTTGTGCAATAATAACTTGCATCTTCAAAAGTAAACAACGTTTGCATTGGCTGATTACCAATGTTAATAATGTGATAATTTTCTTTTAAAAATTTCCGTGTAGCTTTCTCTTTCATATTAATCGACCTGCCTTTCCATATATAATAGACTTGCCATAACTCCTTCCAACGCATACCAACACTGTTCTGCACTCATATAACCAAGTAACGAACCAGTATTTTTCTTTATATGGAACTGATTACCACTTTCAATACTGATTACTACAGATATTTCCGTTTTGCTTACTGCATTGATTGCGCTGATTTCTCTATCAATCTTTTCACACAGTCCTTTTTCGCTTTCGCTTAAATATCCTGTAACTCCGTTATCCCATTTGATATTTAACATCTGCATCACACCTTTCTAATTTCCTTCAACATATTCGTTTTACACACCATCAGATTTTCTTTCATATCCTCAATTCGTATATCCATAAATTCTTTAAGTGCCTTATCAAACTATTTTTCTGTTATGTCATGACCATAATTTGCAATTACAACATCTATAATTTCTCTATATGAGAAACCACTGAATAATGTGTCGTTCTCATGTATTGGTGAATTGTAAGTGAACTCTTTTCCATTCCGTGAATCCGTTTCAGGATCATACAACCATCTGCTCATAATTGTTTCCTTACTTTCTTGTAATAAAATAGGCAGCTAGGTATTTATTCTCCTAACTGCCTTTGCGTTTACTCGTTATTTTGTTTTTCCTTTTTCTTACCTTTTTCTCTAATGTGTTCACACATTTCGTCAGAAACACCACGCTGCTTTAACTGTTTAGCAAAGCGTTCATAGAATGGCAAGTCTTTCCACCGTGGTTTATTTTTAGCCATTGTTTTTACTCCTTCCGTAAGAAATCTTAGTTTCCTTGTTAGTTTCTTTTTCTTTATAGTTCGAATAATCTTTGCAATAATAACATGGATCATTAGAGTGACAATCTGCATAATAACATTTATATATACAGTTCCAACATTTTTCATCGTTCATATTTGTTCACCTCTTATTTATGAAATGCGAATTTCTTACTTGTGCCACTCTTTCTCAAATTTAGTTCCCTTCCAATCTAACCCATCAATCAGATAATTGGATAACTCGTCAAGTACATCGTCAGGCGTTTCATTGATGAATCTATTCATATTTACTGTAGTTCTGTCGTGTGTGTATTCATCAATAAAGTCCATAATTTCCTTTACTGTAATATCAGTTCTCTGAATTTTATAAAAATCAGGATACCATCTATCAGAAAATCTGCCGTTAAAGTAGTCTGTTGCATACTGACCTGTTTTCATAGGAACTTTAATTCCGTGACTGTAAAGAATTTCTTCTACTGCCTTTTCTTTCTCATTTTCCTTAAATGTATCTGTATTAATTACTCTATCTTTGTATGAAGAAAAATCTCTCGAATACATTTCATAACAATCTTTTGATGGATCGTCCCAATCAGGAGAGATATCTGCACCAATCAGAGTTGCATTTCCACATGCTGCACAGATAAGAAGAAAGTTTTTATCAGCATCTAATGCCTTTTCAATTCTCTCATCTGGGATAGCATGAATCCGTCCACATTTACAAATTCTAATATCATACTTTCTACTCATATCTTACCTTACCTTTCCAATCTAATGAAACACGCATTTACTTAGTTATTACAAGTGTCACATGCCATACAATTTCCATCTTCCATCATACAGAAATGTGACAATAGAATATTTCCTATTTTATTATCTCCTAACTTATCGGAATAAAACGTGGCATATTCATCGCCATCGCAATCTTTCCATTTTGTTGTTTCATCCATATAATAAATCTTATCAACTTCAATCTGCTTTGGCATCATTGGTCTGACACTAATACATTTTACCTTCTTCATATAATTTTTACCTTTCCTTATGAAATATCCATTTACTCTGCATTAAATATTTCAGCAATTAGTTCATCTGGGATTACATCTACAAATAATTCCCTTGCAATCCAATTTGCCTTACTACGATTATTACTATGCGCATAAGCTACTGCATTACGCACAAGATTTTCAAGACATTCCTTATCTACTTTCTCCAAAATTTCTCTTGTATCACATGAATATTTTGCAAATTGCATATCATCCATTTTTAATCACTCTCCTTGTCCAATTTTATCATTTCAATTCAACATCAATCGCTTGCAATAAGTTTATTACATCTCCAAGAACATATAATTCAGCAGTACCACCACCATACTCTTCTGTTTTGAGTAGGTCGTTGTATAAATCTTGCAAATTTTGTGCCAATGCTTTAGGATATTCTTTCCATTTATTTTCTGTAAAATCATGCACTTGCTGTAAAATATCCTCTTCAAATCCATTAGCATCGTTAATGACCAATGTAGCATTTGCTTTTTCTTTAGTTTCTGTTTTGCCTCTGAAACAATCCAAGGCATATTGTAAACAATCTGCTTTTCGCTTTGTATCATTCCAATAAGTGAAATATGTCCCATAATTCCACTGCTGATCTTCTGGTTGCGTTGGATCGTAACCACTTGCAACCGCATACTGTGTATCACTTTTGCTTTGCAGTAATGCATAATTATCTTTCCGTAACAATTCAATCCATTTCATACAATCAATTCCTTCCTATTTATAATGTCAAATCAAACTCCTTTGCTAGTCTTCTTGCTAATCCTCCGTTAATTTCCTTGTCATGAGCCGGAATAGAAATTGTACTTACAACAATTCGCTTCCAGATCTCATGACCTCCGTTACACCGATCCTTTTTATACCCTGCCTTTTCCAATGCGGTTCTAAATGTTTTAACCGGCACTCCTGGTAACTTGCTCATTTTTATCACCTGCCTTTCTGCCCGTATGACCGTTAGCCCAGTCTATGTAAAAATATTCGCTTTATGAAGTCTTTCTCTTTTTATTTGCCTTGGTTGTAATCGGCATTACCTTGTTACCTACAACTTCTCTTGACTGACTTAATCCCAAGTTATCAACGACCATGTCCTCTAAATAGAGTGATAACGCTGATCTAAAATCAAGCATTGGATATTTTGTTACGGCTCTTGCTCTCAAAATTGACGGTGTTAATCCTCTCAATTCAGTCGCAAACATATCTTCCGTTTCGTACCGATGATCTGAGTACAACTTGTAAATATCTGCAAACCCCTTCATAAGATATGTTGCATATCCGTTTGCCTGTCTGTCAAACCCAGAATCCCGGCAAACATCAAATACATAGGAAGCACATTTCCCTTCGTCGATCTTACAGATTGCAAGTGTAGTTGCATATGATCCTAACACGGATTCATCACGCTGTCCCTTCGTAGATCTGTAAGAAAATCCGTACTCTGCTTTTAACTGCTCAAGAATTTCCGTTGCTGGATCATGAAGAATAAGCATTGCGCCGTGTTTCTGCAATGGTGTCATTTTGGCTACCTGTGCATTCTGAAATGCGTACATTTCTGCTTCAAATTCTAAGCGTTTTGCCTTTGTAGGTGGTGCGCTCAAGATCACCATTACATCAAGTTCCTTGTACTTGTCCCGGTCAATGTACTGACTTGCAATCCATCTTCCATAACCATCTACCAAGTAGATTTTGCCTTCTTCCCAATGTGGAACGCCTACTAATGGAAGTAACTTGTTTTCATCCCAGTTATCTGTTAAGTACCGTAAATCTCTTTCTGTTCTCACTTCTGTCTGATAGGACGGATCAATTTCCAATAATTCAACCGGAACAGACAAAATGCATGACTTTTTGCCAGCATCAATATAAATTTTGGTAAGTCCCTTTAACAATCCCTTGTCTCCCTTTGACTTCTTGCCGCTGATAACCTCAAAACTTCTACACATAATAATCACCTTTTATCTTTCTTTTTGATTTATTTTTTGCATAAAAATAGCAACCACATTTTAGCGGTCGCTTTGCCTTACAGAATTTCTACTGTTACCTTAGAGCCTTTTGGTAAAGTGTCTAAATATCTTGCATAACCATCTTTGACGTATATATTACCGTCTTTGTAAAATACCGACTCTGGATATTCTACCTGTTGCAATCCAAGTTCATCTCTAATTTCGTATGCCCACTCTTTGCATTCTGTAGAACCATCCATGTCCAACAAACTAAGCAACCGAGACAATGTACTTTGAATTACACCACTTGTTTTTGCAGAAATAAAAATCACGAAATAATCGTATGCATTCTCCGCAATTTCCTTTGATGTGAAATTCCCTTTCCAATTTTCGTTTCCGTAATTTGCAATATCCCAAAAGAATCCATAATCAATCGTCATCATAATTCACCTCTTTCCCTTAAATAATTTCGGTACTCATTTTCGCTTTCAAACTGTAAATATTTCATCAATGATGGAATATAGCCAAAATAAGCATATCCGCTATAATAGCCCTTAATTCTCTTTATCATTGTTTGTTTCCTTTCCCTTACTCAACTCATCGGCTACCCAAACATAATAACTACCATCCGGTTGCCTTGTTTCTGTTCCCTCGTAATGTCCACGCGGTTCTCTATTAACAAGGATTAAGAGCATTGCAAACAAAATTGTCAGTGTTGCAATCAATGCATACTGGCATAACTTGTCGATCCATCTTTTATTTCTCCGTTTTCTCATTACATACCTGCCTTTCTTGCCGTTGTCATAATCCGGGCAACCTCTGGTACACTAATTGCGTTTTTGATCCGTTCAATTACCGCGTTTTCATATCCTAACTCTTTTGCTGCCTTTGTTGCCTTGCGTTTATAATTGTAAAGTTCTCTACTCATAATTATTCTCCATTCAAAAATAACCCCTATTCAATTTTTGAACAGGGGTTGCAATTTGCGTTGTTAGTTGTTATACTATGTAAGAATGTTGTTGTTTAGAAAGTGGAATTGTAAATTACTTTTCCGCTTTCTTTTTCTTTGTGAGCATATCCCACAAAGTTTCCGTTTACATATACACGTCCTGTTGTGTCTGTAATCCATGTGATCTTCATTTGCCTTCACTCCTTTCTAGTGCCATTATTTTATTTTGCATCCGTAGTTTTGCCTGTCATTGTCACACAGGCTATCCGTATGCTAATAATAGCCACTAAAAAAGACACTTGCCTTTACAAGTGCCCTTCGTACTGACTATTAGTTTAGTTTGCTTCCAGAACCGCGTCATCTGTAATATCATTCGTTCCGTTTTTATCCATAAGCATTTTTACCGTTTTACCTTTTGTATATCCATCACCCCGGAACTTCCATTTATTTCCGTTTACATCGCATACCGTAATTGTTTTCCCTTTTATGTTTGTAATCTTCCCGGTGAGCTGATATGTCTGGATCGTTTCGATTTCCGTTAAGTGATCAAAATTCCGGGAAATGTTTCTGTATGATTCTCCGTTTGCAGAATTTTTGTATGTATCTTTGATCTCGTAACATAAGTAGCCGTAATCATCGTAGAAATACCCGGAAATGTCCTCATATGGTATAACCCGGTCTGATTTTGTGTTGTGTGTGGCCACTGTATAAGTTGTTGTGGTTGATACAATAGCGGTTACTGCTATTGCTAAAATGATTGATTTTCTCATGATGTTACCTCCTTGGGTTTGTTTTTTGGCATAAAAATAGCACCTACTTTTCAGCAGATGCTAAAGTGTGATGATTTCCGTTTTTGTCTACACTAATTAGGTACTTGAAATCTCTATCAAGATCATTAAACAGGATTTTTGCCTTATGATAGGAATTAAAACAAATTTCCCTTGTATATTTTTGGCTTTTTGTTTTGTAGAACACTATAAATTTTAACATAGAATTACCTCCTCTTATTTGCTTTCCGCAATAAGTTTCGCTATCTTTTCTTCTAATGCTTGTTTTTCTGCTTCTAATTTTGCTAATTCTGCCTTACTTTCATCAACATATTCCATAATATCTCCTGGTTGACAATTTAATTCACAACAGAGTTTATCTATAATAGACATAGCAACATATTTATTTTTGTTGAAATTAGCCATTGTTGATGGACTTATTCCCAATTTGCGTTGTATATCTATTTTTTTTATATTTTTGCTTTCTAATAAATTATTTAATTTGTAATATACTATCATAAAATCGCCTCCTATCACCTCCAATATATCATAGTTGCCTTTAATTTGTCAATTATAGCACTTTCTAAAATCGTGTAAAGGATTCTTTGCACATTCATAGTCAGTACAAGTCATTTTCCGTTCTCTGCTTGCGCCAGATCCTCCGGTTTTCTTTTTGCGTTCATGTTTCATCATATTTGCATAATTAATATAATCCTTTTTTGATCGTTTTTGCGTTTTGCGGTAAAATTTCCATATAAATTCCGTATAGTCGTTGATAGTTTCAGTTAATACCCATTTACCAAACCAAGGCACATAACAGCGACACCGTAACGGTAAATTGCGTTTATGGTGAAAATCGTTACTGGTTACAATTACTCCCGTATCAAGTGTTAGAATGATTGTATTCAATGAAAACGATTTGCCTTTTATGATTTCACTAGGCATAGTTAATTTTCTAATCTTCATCTTGTTTGCCTCCTTTGCATATAAGTTAACACTATAAAAAGGGCAAGTTTTCGCTTACCCTCTCAAACTATCAACTTATGTAATTATGCAAAGTAATGTTTGATTACAATATTTGCGATTGTGCTTGCAAGTCCAGAATAATCATATTCCACCTTATCCGTCTTGCGGTTCTTTTTCGCCTTGACAAGTGTATTGATCTGACGGCGTTTGAATGTAATTTTTCCGGTCTCATCATCTTCTGAAAACTTGTTAGTAAAACCTTTAACATAGCAATCATTAAGTAACTTTTTATCCTCTGCTGTCATTTTTACACGTGTTTTATCAGTGTATGGAGTTGCAAAAGGCAGGGAAAAAGTCGTTTTGATAATTGTTTCAAGTTGTGCGGATGCAGTCTTGTATGCTTCCTTCACCTCATCCGTCATTACTGTACAACCGTTTTCATCCGCACTGGATGTAATGTGGATTGTTTCAAGAGCATTATATAAGGTTTCATCCTTGAACGCTGGAATAATAGCGTATTTTACAAGTTTAGAATTGTTCCATGTTGCAAGCACCCGGAGAACGGTACGCACTACGTCCTTATTATTGCCAAAATGATCAGCATTCTTTTCAGACATTGCGGAGATAACTTTATTGTAAACATCCGCAAGTTCATTCTTTTCCTGCTCGAACTCAGAACGTAACTCCTGCTTTTCTTCCAGTTTTGCGGTAAGATCTGCTAACTCAATATTCTTTTCTTCTTCAGTCTTGTCCTCATTGTTTTTCAAGTTTGTGATACGTGTTTCAAGCCGTGCAATATCGGTATCAAGTAACCGAATATTCATATTGGCATATTCATAGCTGATCGCGGAATGGAACTCATTCCGTAAGGTATCATTGATAGTTGCAGAGTAAAAGTTGATTGATAATGTTGTGTTTGTCATAGTGCCACCTTCCTACTATTTAACGCATAGTTGCAAATATTATTATTGTTTAGCACTTAAAAAGTGCAATGCTTGTATCATTATTTAAGGTTCTAACATCTGATAAAGTCAGAGCCTCAATACCTACAAAATAACCGTTCACATAGATTTTATACATAATATCACTCCTTGTTATTTGTTAGTGTTTTACACACTTGAAAAGGCTAGAGATTTTACACTCTAGCCCTCATACTATGTAAAAATTGTAGCAATCCAATATAGGGAATCAATACCATTACTATTCATTGCGTACAGGTGTTACCCTATACACAATAAACCTTACAGGTGTTACCCTATAAGGTTATGTGTATCGACTATATATCTTTTATATTTTTATTACCCATATAAGACCTTTTCGGTAAGAATTAAGGTAATTATACCGTGATTGCTAGTCGGTATAGATTTATTTGGAGTGTTTCAACTCCTAGCGGTTACGTCCTGTCCTTGTGGCACTGCCTAGAATATACCAGACAGGCCGTTCCTATGCTTTATGGGTTTACTCCCATTTTCACAGTCCCTAAAGGGTTATGTGTCGCGCCTTGCCACGGTAAGCCGTGCGGGAAGCTGGATACTTACTGGCGTATCGTGTGCCACTTCTATGATATATACTTTTCATCGTATATATATTTTGTACGTAAGGGAGATTTGAGACCCAAACGGAAAACCTTTGTTACTCAGAACGTCTTTAGGAAACATTCTAGGATGTCACTGTTCCGTTCCTGTCACCTGGTTTTTTCTTCAAAAAGGGTTGAAACCTGACCCGGTTCATGATAGGATAGAAATTGGCTATATCATGTCTATCAGCGGAACCGTTGGTGGTCAGATTTCAACTTGAGACATTGAAATGTTAGACTATGATCGTAAGTTTTTGAATATCTTATGTAAGACTATTGTAACTATGGTCATGCCTATACATACACGAATGAGTGTAAGCACTGTCTCACCTCCTCCCTATGTCGTTTTTGGACTTATACCGTATATGACGGAAGCCCACGTCATAGGGAGTTTTTTGATGTGTTTAATTGTAAAGGTGCTGTGCTCTGTTGAGCTTGTTTATACTATACTACAATTTCTTGTAGTTGTCAACACCTTATCAAAGTTTTTTCGGATTGCTTGTAAGAAAGTTTGAAACCAAAGTTTCCGAAAATCCTTTTGTTTAGGTGTTTTCTTTGTATGTCTATACATTACTACAATTTCTCGTAGTTGTCAACAACTTATCAAAGTTTTTTCGATATTTTTTTATTTTATTTTTCTGTACCATTTAACTAATACAATAACACAATTTACACCAGAGCCGGAAACAAATATACGTTCCCTCTTATTACGGAAAAAAGCAGAAATACCGTGGGTTTTAGCAACCGGGGGTATCAAAAACTAAATCAAACAACCTTAAAATCTTTTTTCCTATAAGCTGATTCATCCACACACCAACTCAAAAAAATAACTATCCAAATATCCATACAAACCTCACTAAATCACGTTTTTCCGTTTCCTAACCACTTATCGCACCCTTTATCGTGTTTTCACCCAAATTTCATACCATATCCAATCAACCACAATCCAAAAATTAAAAACCCAACCATTCAAATCTCCAACCCTAATTCTCACATTTCACAAGCAAAACCACCAAAATCAACGATAACCAATTTTTCACTAATCAAACATATTTTCTATTAGAAGATAGAAGAAAAAACAGGGGGTACTCAAAAACTACACACAAAAACATCCTCTAAAGAGAATAACTTAATACAGAAAAACAAAAAACATTCAATGGAGGATTAAAACATGAACACATATTTAGTACCAACAACAGCAGCATATTGCTATGAACCATATGATCATATTTATCTTGTCTATGCTAATTCATCACAGGAAGCGTATCAAAAAGCATGTGAAAAATTGCAAGGCGAATATATTCCACAAGAATTACCAAAATACGAATCATATCCTTTTAAGCTATATAAACCAAGTGATACTAACATTTTTCCATTTTATTCAACAAAAAAATATGATATACTTACAGAAGCATTTAAAAACACAAAAGGAGCAGAATATATGTCTTATTTTCAAGTAAATTGGAACAATTATACTGATGAATTGTCACAAAAAGCCGCAAAAGAAAATTGGTCTAATGATACTTATCCTCACAACGAAATTCTCGCAAATTATATGGTAAAGACACATAATAAACTTCAGTCCGAGAAAAATATTAAAATCATTAATAATTATGCAATATTCAATACTGGCCTATACACAAACGATTATGAGGAAATCTACGCATACCAAACTGGAAATACTGTCAAATTTTATACTGAATACGAATTGAATAAAATGGATATACATAATTTACCACCAAAGGCAAATTATTTTTCCAATCCTGAATTACTCATATTTGATCCTAAATGTCATATAGACATTCAATATAAACATATTTTGTCAGAAAATAAAAACATTGAACGAGTTCCAGAAGAAATACGTCATGCTAAAAATTTACTAGCAATTATGATTGGTTCTATAGAAATTATGAAAATGAAAGTATCTATGAATTATAAACTTGCTGTACCACAATACTTTAACGATCAAATACAATTACTTCTTCCATTATATTTACTTGGCAATGAAACTCCCGATTTAGCATTAGCAGTAACCAAACATGGCAATACATATCAAGGACATACATGCCTTACACTTGATATGGCATACAATAATGCTCGTTTAATAGCAAGACCGGAATCAAATTGGTTAGCTACAGCAAACAACATTTCTGCTGCAAAAGACAATTCCATAAAAGAAAATTAAGATAATAAATACTACTATAAGACAGATGAGTAAATTCACCTGTCTTATTTTTATATCCAAATTCTTCAAAATAACGAATATAAAATTAGGAGATACACTATGCAACAACTTAAATACATTATTAAAACAAGGAAAGGAAGAACTATATGAGCAATTTAAAATTAATCACAACAGAATCATTTAACAATCTATCATGTAACTTTTACAGGAATATGAACGATGACATTCTTTTGACAAGAGAACAGATAGGACAAGCATTGGAATATTCAGATCCTATGGTTGCTATTGGAAAAATTCATAACAGGCACTCTGATAGATTAGATAACTTCCCATTTACCAATTTGGTAAACGGCCATCAAATCTACTATTATACTGAGAAGGGTGTTATGGAAATATGTAGATGGTCTAAAAGTAAACGTGCAAATAAGTTTATGGATTGGGTATGGGATATTGTAGAAAAATATAGACATAATGAACTTACACCAGATTTATCTCAAATCACATCAACACTAACCTCAATTACCAATACACTTACTACTCTTACACAAACAATGACATCAATGCAGCAAGAAATAAACTCCATCAAAGAAATCAAACAAGTCGATCAAAATCTTCCAAAGAAGAAATGGTCATATTGGTCAACCAAGATGTTCCCAAAATATCAAGTATTGGCAAATTATTTCCAGATCTCAAACACAGAGCTATATAAAAATCTCTACAATGAGATGAAAAATACATATCCAGATATTGATCTTAACCAGGAAATAGATGATTATTGCTATGAGAATCATTTAGATTCATGCTATACACTAGATGTGATCGAGCATAACATCACATTGCGCAAACTGTTTGAAACTGTAGTAGATAGTATTTTAGATCAGTATAATTTAATGGACACATACAACACAAATACAAGAATTCCAACAATTTTTGATAAGGTATCGTAAGATGCCTTATTTTTATATCCAAAAACTATCTGATATATACGCTTAACTTTTTTGATTAAAAACGACTCTAAAAATCATTTTGATCTTTACCTGAACATCTTATCATTAAACACTATTCTCGAAGTATTTACCATCAAATTGATCAAATAACTTTCGTAAAGCAAGTAAGAAAAATTATTGATCACACATTTAAATATGCGAAGCATAAGATGTAGTCCCTTGATAGGGACGGTCTTTTCGCAGCGTAGCAAGAAAAGAACATCTTTAGGGTAGATCATACATTTTATCAGCCAAAATATGTCAATTTAGGAGAATATATAAATATAACATAACAAAGGAGGATCTTATATGACAACAGAACAGGAAGTACCAAAATACAAAAAATCTAAAGATAGCAATATTTCAAAGAGTAATCGTAAAACAAAACATAAACACAAATATGAAGAATGTATAATACAATATCCATTCACATTTGCAGGAAAGAATAACATTCGTACACAATTATGCAGCTACTGTACCATTTGCGGAAAGATAGGTGATAGATTCAAAGAAGATAAATCTATCGTAAAAGATTATGAACGGATTGTAAAATCTCCTATTAATGGTGTTAGATGCTACTCAATCATATCAGGAGAAGAATTATATGAAAAGTATCATGATAAGATGCCAGTATTCTTTATAGAGGGTATTTACAAAGAGAAGTATGTTGATTTGGAACAGAATAATAATTTAAATGGAGAATAAATAAACAGAGATTATAATATGGTTGTCACTGACAGTTGGTCAATCGCTTCTTCGAAGCTCATGCCCTTGTGTACATTCTTACGAATGTCCACAAATATTCGGTATGATATTTATATACTCTCTCTTATATTCTTTTTAGGGTATATCCTATAAGGCAAATTCGTGAAAACCCTTGAAAAATAAGGCTCATTTTTCAATTTTAGCACTTTTGGATATATTTTCAAATTTAGTACATTTTTATATCTCATTACCATTTTATCCTTATTTTATCAATAAAATCACTTAGCACTTTTTCTGAAAAATAGGTGCTAAAATTTTATACTTCAAAACCAAACGGCAGTTGAAGGGTTTTTACGAGTTAAAAAGGCGAATATACAAATGTATAAATTAAACAAAATGAAAGGAGGAATCGCAATATGCATTTTGATTGTAACGTGAATATTATAGATGCAATTATGGGTGCTGGTAAAACTCAAAGTGTTATGAATTATATCAATCAATCAGATGACGATGAAAAGTTTTTAGTTATAACACCGTTCTTAGATGAAATATCAAGATATCGCTCATATTGTCATGACAAGAATTTTAAAACACCTATATATTTAAAGAATAATGGAAAATCTTCAAAATTAAATGATCTCAAGCGTTTGATTGATAAAGGAGATAATATCATATCTACACATGCTTTATTTCAAAAATTTGATAATGAGTTAATTGATCTATGTCGAGCAAAAAATTATACATTGGTAATGGATGAGGTTGCTAATGTTATTGAAGAATATGATCTTAGTAAGCAGGATTTTGAAATATTAAAGCAAACATATGTTGATATAAACCCAGAAACTAAACAGCTTATTTGGAAAGAGGAATATTCTGATTATAGAGGCAAATTTGATAATGAAAAGAGATTATGTGAGTTAGGCAGTCTTGTTTGTTATGGAGATAATTTAATGGTATGGTTATTTCCAATAGAAACCTTTAATGCCTTTAGAAATATTTATATTCTCACATATTATTTTGAAATGCAAATGCAAAAATATTACTACGATTATTATGGCGTACAATATACATACTGGTCAGTATCTGGAAGCTCTTTAGAGGACTATCATTTAGTGCCGTATAATAAAAATATTGCATATAATTCGTATGATTATAGTAAACTGATTCATATTTGTGAAAATGAAAAATTAAATATGATCGGTGACAGAGAATCAGATCTTTCCTACTCTTGGTACAATCGCAACAAAAATAATGCGTCAATGAAAGTTCTAAAAAAGAATATTTACAATTATTTTCATAATATTAGAGACAATAAAGCAGAAGATAATATTTGGACAACTTTCAAGGATTACAAGGAATTGCTTAAAGGTAAGGGGTATACAAAAGGATTTTTGCCATGTAATGCACGAGCAACAAACGAATATAGAAATAGGATAAATGTTGTATATCCTATTAATAAATATCTCAATCCTTTCATAAAGAATTTTTTTACAATGAATCAGATATCTGTTGATGAAAACGGATACGCTCTTTCTGAAATGCTTCAGTTTATATGGCGTTCAGCAATTAGAGATGGAAAAGAAATATGGGTTTATGTGCCAAGTATTCGTATGCGCACACTCTTACAGCAATGGATCAAGCAAAATTCACCACAAACTACAACCAAATAATCGAATAACTACATGTAACCATTAACGCAACAATTAAAGGAGCGATCTTATGGACAAAATTTTTAACAAAACAAGAAGGAGAACAAAACTAAAATATGACAGAAACAAAAAACTACACAACAAACCATAATAATTATAGCGGAGTTATTGATATTGAAGATTTTTCTACTTACGAACCAAACAGACAGAGAATATATAAATATCAAGATGCAGATAATCTTGAAGAAAAAATGAAAAGTAAGGATAAAGTAAAGAAAAAAATGAACACATACAAATCAATGACTCTTGAAGAGCTAAAGGAATTGAGACTTGTAAGCAATACAAATGGTAGACCATCTTCTACTCTCACTGATAAAAAGTGGCAGCAAGAATTCGAAATCAGAAAGTTATTTGTAAACCCAACGTCAGAAAAAAAGATGGTCGGAAAATTTTCTCGTGAATCGGGCTTTTGGAACGAAGAAACTAACGGCACATATGACGGTATTACAAACTGGCAGTCATATTGTTGTTACATAAATGACATTTTAAAAAACATTAGAGCCGGTCAAACTGATTATTGTTATTTCTTATATCAGATCTTAGATCTTCTTAAATTCCACCATGATGATCTCAAAACAAAATATAGAGATGGGTATTGGGAGGTTTGGCTTGATCAGTAAAAATGATCGTAGATTTTTCTTAAAAGCCAAACGGGTTGCTCAAATTTCAGATTTTTATAAAACTCACGTAGGATGTATAGCTGTTTATAAAAACACAATTATTGGTATGGGATGTAATGCAGAAAAGACACATCCATTACAATTATATTATAACCAATACAGGCTTAATGATTCTGAATTATTGCCTAAAATTCACGCAGAAATTAGCTGCATATCTTCTATCCGTCATCTGGATATCAATTTTCAAAAAGTAAAATTATATATTTATAGGACAAGATGCGATCAAGAGTTTGGTATGGCTAGACCCTGCCCAAGTTGCTTGGCTGCTATAAAAGATCTTGGAATTGAGAACGTATACTATACAACAAATGATGGATATGCTTACGAATTTATCAAAAACAATCGGGATTATTCCAAAAGGGAGAGATTATATTATGCGAACACATTGTCCGTTTTGTAATGGCGTTGGAAGACATCTAACCAGATGCCCTGAATATACGCCAAAGCAAAGCAATTATACATGTAAATTTTGTAAAGAGCGAATAAATATTGGAGAACCTTATGTTGACAATTTAATGGGTGAATACATTCATTATGACTGTATTACCAATTATGAAGAATTGATTCAATGGTTAGGTTTCAAAGTAAAAAATATGGAGGAAGAAAAATGGGATTATTAAATTTATTTTTTGGATATAAAACAGGAACGGAATATTGGATCCCTATCAATGATGTCATAATTACATATGATTTTCAGCTTACAAGTCCTGGAAGAAGAAAATTTGCCAGAAAATTATATGAGTTTATGAAATTTGGAACTCTTGGCAAGATTCAATTAAATAAAAATTTTGAATTGGTTGATGGATATTGCTCTTATTTGATTTGTAAGATGAATGACATGAATAAGATTCCAATTTGGTTTATTGATGAAGAAGGTGGTGAGTAATCGTTTGTGAGCAAATTTGGATTAAAAATTAAAAATATTGAAGCGGCCACATTGTACGAATATAACGTAGGATTGAGAGACCACTTCGATTACAAAGATGCGATGTTCGTAAATAGTCTTTTTAAGGATTTCATGTGTGAGAATAAACTGAAGACTTGGAAAGATGAATCTACGAGAGATTTAATTTGTTTAGAGTTTAATTTTGGAACAAGATCTTACGAGGAAGAAATTAATCATATCACTAAGATCGCTAGAAAGTGTCGTTTAGACTTTCGTAAAGCAAAAAATTCAAATAGTAAAAAATTGTATGAAAGTCAGAGAAATAAAAGAAGGAAGATCATGTGTTTATATCAATTCGCTATAGAACACAAAGATCTATATCAAAAAATTTCTTCTGATCGGCTCAGAGAATTGATGTATCAGGATGGGGTTACTGTTGAATATGTTACTCATAAAAAAAATGGTGAAATTATAAAAAAAGAATCTATCCACTATAAAATGTTATATAGGAGTACAGGAAAAGCTAAAAAGGGTACTTGTATGTTTATTAGGGATAAACTGTATGATAAGGCAATAGAATTCTTACGAATGGGAATTAAATTACCAGATAAAAATGCAGATATCGTTGGGATTAGTGCATATTCTTCATTGGTATGTAGTGGTATTGTTGGAAAGATCAAAATCAATCCTAAGAATATTTTGATTTTAAAGGATATTGATAGGTTCTTTGAAACTCAAGTAATATCAGTAGAGACAAATGAAGAAAAACAATGTATTGCAAAATTTATTAAAAAATATAAATTAAAAAATACATTATTTGACGGACAAGCATTAATTGATTCTTCGATTTTTCCGAACTGGGGTAATGGATATGTGTTGCTTAGACATCATTTCTGCAAAATGGCTGCTTTTAGTAGTAATATTCAAACATTTTTCAAGGAATATTTTGGATATAACTATTACACTGCTACCGTTAAAGATATGTGGGATAATGAACATTATGTCAAGGATATTGAGTTGATAACAACTGATAATGCAATGAAGTGGATCAAGTATGATGTATCTTACGATTATTGGTGTGATAAAGTTTACGAGAATAACTGCTTTTTCGGTGTAGTAAAGACTGCACACCCTAGTAAATTAGGGAATGTTCAAAGAATGAGCTATCAAATGGTAAATTCTTTGGATATGGATGATATGGAGAAGATTTGTGAAACAAGCATCGATTATATTAATAAATTAAAAACAGATGATGATTTTTTCTTAGATTATTTGAGAAAAAATATAAATTTTTCAAACGACTTTGAAGCTCTCATAGATCTATGCAAATGGAATAAAGATTTTATTCACAGCTCTTATTTCAGAGAAAGAAAACGTGCAATTATTTCTACATATGTTCTTAATTTCAAGAGTGGTAAAATTATTCAAAATGCAGATAATTTAGTTATTGTTGGATCTCCATATGCTATGTTATTGTATGGGGCAACAGGAAAACCTGAAGTCGTTGATGATGATGATACATTTTCGATCGAGGATGTTGCGACACAATGTTATACTACCAGATTTGACGATGGAGAATATCTTGCAGAATTCAGAAGTCCTTTTAATGGAAAATATAATTTGGGATATTTACATAATGTTTACGATGTAAGATTTGAAAAATATTTTAATTTCTGCGATCAGATTATAGCGGTTAATATGAATGGTACAGACTTCCAAGACAAAAACAACGGAAGTGACATGGATTCTGATAGTATTTATACAACTAATCAACCACAAATTGTCGAACATGCAAGAAAATGTCAAGACTTATACCCTACTATTGTAAATAATATTCCTAAAGATTCTAACATTTATAGCAATACTATGGATGACTTTGCCAAACTAGATAATAAATTGGCAGCGTCCCAATTAGATATTGGAGAGTCTAGTAATCTTGCTCAGTTAGCTCAAACGTATGATTGTACTTTCGATGAGCAAAAGTATAAAGATTATGTGTGTATTTTAAGTGTTTTGGCACAAATTGCCATTGATAGTGCAAAAAGGTTATTTGATGTAGATGTTGGCGCAGAAATTAAGAGAATTAAAAAAGATATGGACGTTAATGAAAATAAATATCCTGCTTTTTGGAAAATAATTCATAAAGATTTTAAAGATAAAAATATAAATTTTGATTTGCGATGTCCAATGAATTATTTGTATGATTTAAAATTGGATCAATTTAGATCTTCTACTCCAACTATTCCAATTGACATATTTTTTTACAAAAGAAAAAATAAACTCGATCGAAGAACATGTAAGCGAGTTGAAGATATGATTCAAACGTATGCATTAGAATTTTACAAGTCTGACAAAGGTAATGAAGATTATTTGTTATTAAGACAAGATTTTGATTTGTTTATTGAATCTTTAAGAAAAACTTCGATTTCTAAAAACTATCAAGAATTTATGTGTTGGATCTTAGATAGAATATTTCTTGTAACTCCACAAATAAAATCAAATCAATATAAGTTAAAAAGTAAACTTAAAAAAAATAGAAGTCTTATTATTCAGATTTTGTACTCGGTTAATAAAAATACTTTTTTGAATTGTTTTAGATCTGAATTGTAAAAAAATGTTCACTTTTTTGTCCCACCGAGACATTTTCAAAACCCGGAAAGCCCCTATTTATGGGCATTTCAAGAGATTCAGTTATTCAAACTAATGAGGAGAAAGGAATTTTCTATATCCAAGTACCTCTCCGCTTATATGCAAATGCGGAATATAAGTATGCAACGATCGTATTAAAAAATAAAGCCCTCATTTTAGAGGGCTATGCCGAAAGGCATAACAAATAAACGTTTTACTATGATTGTGTAGAACTCAGTGCAGATCGGTTTAGTCACCGTGCTGAGAATGTGCGAATATCGACAATAAGTCAGCGAGGATACCCGTTGACGATGTTGTTCCAAAATATCGTGAGATATCTTAGGATACTAGGGAAACCCTTAAAGATAAGTACATGTACCAAGAGCAATTGTAGTTAAAAGCTGCTATCTTGTCGTTGACGTAATAGAGAGTTGCACTGCAACGCTTAACCCTGATGCCTATAGATTGGTACCCTATAGGAGTTAAGTAGGGGAATACCAAAATAAGTCAATTTGCCGTGATGATCTGGAAACAAATCGTATAAGACAAGTTAAGTAATTGAGTAGCCCAAGGCAGTAAAGATGAATCTATTAAAAATATGTAAAATAATACAGATTTTATCATTTTTAATTAACAACTTCTGAATGACGGGTGAAAGATGTTCGTAACCAATCGAACCGATACGGAGACAGGTGTATTCCTGTTGGTGAAAAAGTATATGGATGACGGTTCATATGCTCAGATTTTACTATATCGTGGCTGAATATAATTGCGATTGTGGAGGCAACCCGAAGGGGTCTTCATATTCATAATAAAGCGTTTATTTGTTTTTTGTTATTTCTCATATTATATTTTCTAAATATGCTGGCGATTGCACTGGAAACGGTGCTTTCGTTGGCTTTTTCTATTTTTATCGCAGGTTGTTGTAAAAGAAGCATATAAGAGTCATGATCTTATGTAAGACGTGCAATTCGTCTACCTGCTATTTCTATTCCACTATTATGTGGAAAATTTAATCAAAGGAGTGAGTAACTATACTTTTAATTACAAATAATGAGGCCAAGATTCTGCACGAACAGTACGGGATTGGTTTTAAGTGCGAAGGTGGAATTTCTTCATCTTCACCAAATTGTTATAAGAAAAATAAAAAGTATTATCTTTGTGAGCGCGATTATAATATGCGCGCGATTGAGAAGATCAGAAAAATTTGTACAATTGGGTAATGTCTATGACTGAAAAAGATTTCAAGATCGAAAAAATCAAAGATGGAAGTTTCCGAGTGACAAGAACTGATATTACTGGTGATTATCACACTCATATGCTTTCGAAGAGATTAGCCAAAACTGTAATAACTAATGTGTGTAATAAAAAGATACCGTTAAATTCACGAAATTATACACTAATTAGTATGTATAGATTAAGTGAAGATAGTGAATATCGCAATAAAATACAAAATATATTAGATACTCGGAAGAAAAAAGGAAACAAAGATAAATACGTTAATGCCTTGAAATTTAAAAAAGGTAAATAATTTAAAAGGAGAAAAAGGAGTATGGCAGCTAGTAAATTAAAGTTTACAAGAACAACTACAGATAAACTAACAGTAAAGGCAGGTATACTTTCAGAGGATTGTACCACTATTACATATAAAGATGAGAATAATATGGAGCAGGAAGTAAAAGTAACTGATCTGCTTACTTCATTTAAGAATCAGGTAGTTGATTTTAATGTTGCATTAAAGACAGATGAAGAGCTAGATGTTCCATCCGATGAAGAATAGAGAGTTGGTGACTGATTGTTTGATATTAAAAGCTTTAAAAAAGAGTTATCAAAATATGGTTTAACTGTTGATACATACGAGGAAATTTTAAAAGATATTGACTCTAAAATTGATGGTGAAAACGATTATGACTGGTCAGAAATCAAGGATAAATATGGAATTAATTGTAACTCAGACACTATTCGTAAGTCCTCTTCTACTCCATTTGGAGGTAAGATGAGAAGTGAGTATGAAAAGTATAAGGCTGGATTAAATAAAACAGAGAATAATTCTGATAGTGAGTTGGATGTAAAAATTCAGGAACTAAGACGGGAACGAATTAAATTACAAACAAGCAATGTAGAAAGAAATCGTCTTGATAGGTCTGAAGCACGACAAGAAATGTATTATGAATACGTTGGAAATGTAGCTCAGACTTTACCATTGCCAGATTTCCAACCAATTGAAAATAATATTCATCATGAAATCAATTATCTTGTTGGTTTAGCGGATATTCATTATGGCGCAACGTATAAAAGTATTAATAATGAATATTCACCAGAAGAAGCAAAAAGACGATTTGAATATCTTACTTGCAGATTAATTCATTTTATACAAGAAAAACGCATTACAACTTTAACAGTTGTTTCGTTAGGAGATTTAATCCAAGGTGTACTTAGATTAAGTGATTTGAAAATTAATGACAGTTCTATTGTAAAGGCTACAGTAGAGATTTGCCGATTGATTGCACATATGCTTAATGAATTATCAGCTTACGTGAATATTTCATATTATCATACGCCATCTGCTAATCATACACAGATTAGAGTGCTGAATGCAAAAGCATCAGAATTAGCTGATGAAGATTTAGAGTACCTTATGGGGAATTATATTAAAGATTTATGTGTGAATAATGAAAGAATTACAGTTCATTTAGCAGAAGAAGGAAATGATTTTATAGAAATCTATATTCCTGGTAATGAGATTATTGCTATGCATGGTCATCAGTTAAAAAATATTGAAAATGCAGTTAAGGATATAAGTATTTTACATAAAAAGTTTTATGATATCTGCTTGCTTGGACATTATCATTCTGGTAAAGAAATTCCATCTCATGAGGGAATACTTGGTGATGCTGAAGTGCTTATTAGCCCATCATTTATTGGTTCTGATCCATATAGTGATAAGTTATGCAAAGGAAGTAAGGCTTGTGTCAAGGTTTATGGTTTTGATAAATTGTTTGGACATACTGAGACATATAAAATAATTTTGAATTAGAGGTAAAAATTTTTGGATGTAAATTTATATTGCTGCTACTCTCTTCCACTTCGTAATTATTTACGAGACAATGGAATGAGATATAAACTATGTGCTTTAAATCCAAACTCTAAACAGAGATTTTGGGTTTATGTAAAAAATGAAAAATTAGATAATCTGTTAAATAAGTGGTCAGCCAATTTAGGTTAGACCACTTTTCTAATGGAGAATAATTATGTAAAAAACTATGGAGGTTTAAATGAAAAAAGAAAAAATATGTGGTATTTATTCGATTGTAAATAATTATAATAATAAAATGTACATTGGTCAAAGTTATGACATTTATAATAGGTGGATTACACATAAAGCAGAATTAAGACATAACAGACATCATAATAACAAATTACAAAATGCATGGAATAAATATGGTGAAGAAAACTTTAAATTTGAAATTATCTTAAAGTGTTCAATAGATGATTTAGATAAATATGAGCAAGAATATATTAAAAAATATAATACATATTATGAAGGTTATAATTTAGACTTTGGAGGAACAAATAAAGTTAGATGGACTGACGAAATGCGAAAAAATCTCAGAGAAATACGATTAAATATGACAGATGAAGAACGCACAAAATACAGAATTTCACACAAAAATGAAGCAATACCTATTCTACAAATAGATTTCGATGGAAATATTATAAAGAAATGGGATTATGGTGCTCGTGAAGCTTCCAAAGTTCTAAATGTTGAACAATCATGCATTTGGAATTGTGTTAATCATAAAAGAAAAACATATAAAAAATATATATGGATTTCTTGTAAAGAATATAACAAGGATACTTTTAATATAAATGATTATATTACACACATGGTTAATCCAGTGGCTTATAATATGTATGATGTGAACAATAATCTTATTAAACATTTTAAAAACTATGGGGAATTGTCTAAAAATGGACTCGATCCGTCTGGTGTATTAAAATGTTGTAATGGAAAAACTCAAACATATAAGGGGTATATTTTTAAAAAAGTTTCATAAACCAGAGCAGACTGTTTCTGTTATTAGATATAATGGCTTGATTTGTTTATATGATATTCAGTTAGATGAATAAATACTAAATACTCTCCCACCCGTCTGTTGTCGAGTGCAGAATGACCTACACGAAAGGCTTAATAACAACAGACAAGCTATCTCGTAGGAAATCTACGCCAGTGTCTACAAACATGCTCGATTCTTCCGAATCTTACACGAGTATAAGCACTGACATGAACCAAATATGGATAAACACATTTGTTCATGAGAATCACCAACCTTTCATAAAAACATGATCAGTAGGTGGGAGAATAATTTATTATACAACATATTTGGGATATATACAACAAAATGTATTTAGGTAAGTGATAATTTCAAATCAACCATCATTTTGATGGTTTTTACGCCAAAAAAACAATTATTTTAACGATTTTTAAGGGGAGTGGACTCGTATGTAGCCACTACCCTATTATATTATAATTCGGCAATATAACAAAATATTGCCAAAAGGTATAAAAATATTAAGGAAAGAAAAGGAGTTTAAAAAACATGACAAAGGAAAATATGTTAAGTGAGGTTGCTGCTAGAGCAACAGATATCGTAGGCGAGGAAGGAAAGCGTATTACCAAGAAGGACACTACTGCTGTTATTGAGGCATTTGTTAATTGTGTTATGGATAATCTGAAGGAAGATAAGGGTGAAAAGATCCCTCTTCCAGGAATCGGTAGTTTCGCTGCAAAGCATGTAGAATCAAAATCTGGAATCATTCAGCTAGGGGACAAGAAGGGGCAGACATGGCAGAAGCCAGCTTGTGATCAGTTAGTCTTCAAGTTTTCTAAGGCAGCCAAGACAATCGATTAATAGGTGGTGTGACTCTTGAAGAAAAATAAATACGAAGATATTACTATTTTAGATTTCGATGATAAAATTGAGGATCTTCTTGAGATTTTCTCAGATAGATGTTTTTGTTCCACCAGAACAGTTAGTGTTATTGCAAATAAGGAAATTGTGGAATACATTACATATACAATCTTAAAGTATGATTGGACAAGTGTATTGGAAATTGACTTTGTAAATTATGAGGGAATCAATGAATATTTAGTTAGCGTTGATCGTGACGGATATGTTACAGCGGTTCCTATTGAGGATTTCATGCTCATTGAAGATACTGATATTGTTTATATTGACATGGATGGTGACATTCCACAGAAGATCATTGATTACTGTGTAAATGAGGACAAGGAAGTTATTCTTTTCGGAGATAGAGACAATAATTGCGATGAAGATTGCGAAACTTTCAGTAATCTAAACAAAGATTATGTAAATGCTTATAATGATTCTGATGACAAGACTCATGGATTTACGGTCAGTAAGGTAGATGACAATTCTTATGTAAGTTATTCTTTCTACTCTAGTGATGAGTTAAGTGATAAAGATATTCAGAAGATGTTAAAATTTTTCGGAATTTAGAAATGAAATTAAATAGTCGTAATTGTTTTGTTAGCTTAAAATATTACGTTAACCCGCCAATTATGGCTTGTTAAGAGTGTGTAGTGAATGCTGCGCACTCTTTTTGTTATGGGTGGATATGCCTAGAGGCGAGGGCAAGAGACTGTAAATCTCCCACATGAGAAACACCGTAGGTTCGACTCCTACTCCACCCACTAATTTTAAACAGAAAAGGAGGCTGAAATATTGTCAAAAGAGAAAATAACAAGGGTGAAATATTTCACTCCTGATAAAGAGAAATTTATTTATGAAGAGAACTGGAAGAAATATGAAAAATATCTACAGTCTAATATTATCAAAAACCGTGATGTAAAAGACACTACATATAAGAGATATAAAGGATTGTTCCGACATTTTCTTATGTGGTTAGGAGAAAATTATGGTGAATTAGATTTATATTCCGATGAATTCATGGAAAATGCAGTTGATATTATGGAAGCATACATGCTTTTCTGTCAAGAAACATTGATGAATCATAAGAAGATTATCAATATGAAAATTTCTGCCGTAAGTTCATTTTATATTTGGTCTATGAAGCGTGGATTTGTTAAATATCATCCTTTTGATGGTAAACTTGACAGAATGAAGAAAGCCAATGAGGAACAGATTCTTAATCATTACTTCTTAAATGATGAACAGATTGCAGCTATTAGGGCAGATTTATATAAGACAGAGAATAATAAATGGACAATACAAGACCAATTATTATTTGAAATTGCACTCTTTTCTGCTAATAGAATTGGTGCGTTAGAAAAACTTACTGTATCTTCTCTTGACTTAGACAATATGGTATTTGAGTCAATACGTGAAAAGGAAGGATACCGTGTGGAAGTCTCCTTTGATGATACCTGTAGAGATATGCTTGAAACATGGTTATCTATGAGACATGATGATTATGACCATCTTGAATGTGATGCATTGTTTATTCATAAATATAAAGATAAATGGATTCCTTGGACACAGGGGATGATTCATGATAGAATGAGAAAATTTGGAAAAATTATTGATATTCCAGACCTACATTGCCATTGCATCCGTAAAACTTCAATAAATAAAATTTATGAAGATACTGGCGATTTAAACCTTGCATCACAGTGGGCGAACCATAAAAATAGCTCTACAACGCAGATGGCGTATATCAAACCTGTCTCAAAGACAGAATTAAGAGACAAATTAAAGCTTTTGAAATTCAAGCAGAAAGAACTTGAAAAAGAAGCTGAGAAAGAAGGTATTTAGAAGACACCGAAGATGCCGATGAAGCTTTCGTCTAATACTTCGTCTAATCTCCCACTTGCACTCTACCTTTTTATGTGATACAATAAAAACCAAGCAAAAGGATTAAAGAAGTGCTACCCGTATAGCAAGCGGTTAGCCACAAATAATTGATTATAAATAAAGATCATAACCGCTTAGTTTGGTAGACTGGGGCGGTTATTTTCGTTTACTGGAAAGTTTTCCAATGGTAAAACCAAGAGAATATGAACCTCCAGCGACTGCAATAAGAACTAAGGAAAAGTTAAATAACAAATCAAAAGTAACCATGTACTGCAATCCCCTCCTTCGCTTTAGTATTTCTTCTTAAAGAAGAGATATATGTTAACAGAGGGTATCAGTCCCTCTAATGAAGGACTAACCGCCTACCACTTTAGGTAGCACTTTATTGTTACTATATCATATCACGACAATTTATGTCAAAATATTCCAAAATAATAGAATAATACAATAACAAGCTGCTTGCACTCGCAAAGAGCAAGGGCGACCTATCAATTCGTTGATAGGTTTTTACAAAGGAATTTTCTGTAGGATACAGAGAATATTATAATTGTCAACAGAAGTGTTGGCCAGTAAGTAGTGTCTTGCGAGATATAAAAGAGATGCAATAAAAGATATCAGTTCGAATCTGATACTGTCCTCATTGGGCGGTTAGTATAATAGGATATTACAGTTATTATAATGCAACGATTGTATACGGAGGTCTGTCATTCTATGTATACATAGCAACACAAAGGTAAACTTCACCATAAGACAGATAGCATGATCAAATGCGAAAGAAAGGTTAAATAGCGAGTACATTACTCGCATTACAAATGATGACAACATTTGTAATCTTGGCGGCTCGTCACCGTCAAATTGCCGATGTGGCTCAATTGGCAGAGCAGCTTATTTGTAATTAGCAGGTTATCGGTTCGAGTCCGATCATTGGCTTCCATCATATTCCGTTCCAATCCAAACAGCGAATAACTATATGTAACAGAAAACTGCAACAGAAAGGAACTTATGATAAAATTTAAAAATTTATTTCTATTAGTTACAA
>ERZ1034984.91-NODE-91-length-101696-cov-558.654490_pt1 | contig 101696 bp, 115 predicted proteins | sample MGYA00520589_ERZ1034984 | MGnify/ENA primary metagenome ERZ1034984 (study PRJEB33766, sample SAMN09781790) | gut metagenome | biome: gut microbiome | host: Homo sapiens | place: Madagascar | study: EMG produced TPA metagenomics assembly of the PRJNA485056 data... | reverse complement strand
AGCAAAAATAACCCCAAAAATTATTGCTACACCCACAGCTACAACGTAACAAAAAAAAAGAAGTAAATCAAAAAAAAAACTATAAATAAATACAGAAAGTAGTACAACTACCACAATACCTCGAATATTACCAGAGCACAACTACCACTATACCAACAACACCCTAAATATTACCAGAGCACAACTACTACTAAACCTCAAATCAAGCAATACAAAAATATACCACAAAAACAAAACCAAACCCGTCACACCCCAAAAAAAACAAACAAATCACAAATAAATTGTTCAGCGAAAACCCAAAAACACTGAACAAAATAACAACAAAATCAAAAAAAGCTGAACAAATAAAATAGAAAAAATAAACAAAAAACAAAAACACAACTGTTCAGCAAAAACCCAAAAACACTGAACAAAATAACAACAAAAACCAAAAACACTGAACAAACACACAAAACACAATCCCCCATAAATCCCCCCACAATATGAATTAAGTACACCCGAGAAAATATAACACATGTTATATTATATATTTTTTATACTTCCCCCCTTTTTTATATGAATTATTAATCATTGTTCAGTATAATTTATAAAACATTGAACAAAATAACAAAGAAAAATAAAAATGTTGAACATATTCTTTTTTATATCCCCCCTTATATGAATTAGAAATGCATCTGATGAATATAACGCATGTTATGTCGCATATTTTTTACACTCTTTTGGTTTTTTTTTATATAGTGTATTAATCATTGTTCAGTATATTTTATAAAATATTGAACAAAATGACAACGAAAAATCAAAACACTGAACGCATAACTATTATTAATTATATATTCTCACGGTATACCCCCCCCACATGAATTAGGTGTGTTGAGGTAATATAACGCTTGTTATATTGTTGTTGTGTTTAGTGAATATGTGATAATGCTGAACAAAATAGCAATGAAAAGGGAAAAGTAGTGTAAAATGTTCATATTGTATATTTCTTTTTTATATGGATTATATAATTTTTAACAAAATATTTTATTAATTATTTATATATGAGTTATAAAAAAAAATTTTTTAGTGTAATATTTTTTTTTACGATATATTTATATACCCTTACTAACAAACAAACAACACATGATAAAAATCGAAGATAAAACAAAAATAATAAATGCACATGAAAGCGCGACAATAGTAATACCTAAAATGTTCATAAAAATACTGAACATACAAAAAGGACAACCACTATACATACACCCAAACCCCGACAACACACTAACAATACAAGAAAACAAACCAACAACTAAAGAATACAAAAAAATGAAAACAAGAATGCTCGGAGGAAGCCACATACTAACAATACCAAAACCATACGCAAAACAAACAAAAATAAAAATAGGAAACACCCTACACTGGCACCTAAACCCCGAAAACGAACAAATAACCATACAACAAGAGGAGACCACACAATGAATTACAAAACACTAACACAAAAACATCAAGCACCCAACATACACAAATTCAACATCGTCTGCACAGGACAAGAAAACAAAAGTATACGCCTAATACCAATACCACCCAACCAAAAATACCCACAAACAAAAAACTGGAGTACAACAATACACACACCTGAACAACTAACAACACACCAAGGAAACTACGGAATAATGACCGGTTGGAACCACGACGCACATGGATACAGTCTCGCCTGCATAGACATAGATGGTCTAACAATCCAAAACCAAAAAATCCCCGGTTCCACCGAATACTTATTCCAAACACTCTACCAATACATAAAAAACGACAAACGTTTCGAAATACACAAATCACCTAATGGATACCATATATTCTGCTGGAACAAAACACAAGCAAACTATACTAATGATAACGACCACTACACCAGCACACACCTAAAACTCCCCTCAAAAGAACACCTCCCCGATGAATTAAAAAAATACAGTAAACATAAACTAGAGAACAGTATAGAAATATTCACACACCCAAACAGACAAATCGTACTTGGAGGAAGTACAGTTGATGGAACAGAGTACGAAATACTTCAAACAGGAGTAATATTCAACCCAGATTTCAACAATGCTATAGAGGACATTAATGAATGGGTTAAAAAAGTCCTCTTAAAATCTGGCTTTACATGGATTCAGGATGCACCAACTAAAAGTAATACTAAAACTATAAAAAGTAATACTCCAAAAAATATACAACAAATAACACAACTAATACAAACAGCATTCCAAAAACTCCAAAACAGCAAACACACCAACGTACTACTACCACTATCACACTACCTCAGCCAACACATAGACATAGAAACAGCAGAAAACATCATAAACAAAGTCACTGAAACAATACAATTCAAAAACAATGCAAAAACCAAAAAAGACTTCCTACGAGAATGGAACCCACAATACAGAACACAAACCAATAAAACCGGCCTACCTACACTCATACAAAAACTAAACGAGACAGTAGAACCAGGCTACGGAAACAAATGGGCATTCCAACTAAAAAAAGCCTTACATAATGAATACCAGTTCAAAAACAAAGACGAAACAATCATACTAGACTACAACACCAGCACAATACGCACTGAAAAAAAAACACTATCTACATTTAACGACCTTAAAATGGACTTTATAGATTATGCTGAAAAAAATAAATTACAATTACCCCCAATAAAAACATTAAACAAAGCAGTAAAAGAAGGATACTACGACTTCAACGGAATAAACTACTGGTACGGAAACCCTACCAAAAAAACCATAAAAACACTAACAGGGTTTGTAATAGACGAAATCAACATACACGATAACATAATGGATAAAAAAGCCCCAAGTATCTGTGAAATCAAATACACTATGAATACAAACAATCAAAAAATACAACACATAGCAACAGATAGAAACGCTGACATTAAAGGCTTCCCTACATGTATAACCCAAATCAAAAGAGAACCCGGAGCCGTACTCGCGCAAAACACATTCCCTGACCTAATGAATAAAATAACCAACTATTTCAAAGAAAACAACCTTGTAAACTTCAAAATAGATGTACCCGTACCCGGCATATTCATACACCCAGAAAAACATGAAATAGTGAGAAACAAAGGACAAGGAAGTATAAACATCGAAGAAGATAAACCGACATCAGAACAAGTACAAAAAGCACTACTACTCATAAAAGACCTTTATGAATGGTATAAAGGAGACAAAACAAAAATAACAGGAATACTAAGATACTGCCTAACCAACCCATACAGCTTCATCAGAAAAGAAGACGGAGAACCAATACCAAGCCTATTCATACACGGAGCATCAAGAACAGCAAAAACAACACTCGCCCAAATAGGCATGCTAATGTGGACCCCAATAAACGAATTAACAGAAAAACCGGGAAGTACATGTAAAACACCAGCACAATACGGGAGAGCAGTATCACAAACAGGAACAGGCATCATCATAAATGAATGTGAAAGCCTAGTGGGACCACATTCCGAAGTCGAAGATTTAATAAAAATCAATGTAGATAACAAAATCATCAGAAAACCCGGCTACGATGTATATGGATACAGTAATGTAATCTACACTAGTAACGTAACACTCCCCGAAGACGCAGCAATCGTTCGTAGAAGCACACTCATAACAATGACAAGCCAAGAAAGATTCAACAACACCGATTACGACTTATTCAACGAAAGATACAACTTTAATGGAAACATCAACACATCAAAATTCAAAATACTCCACGCAATCGGAGACTACATAACATACTACAGTACCACTATCCCAATACAAAAACTATTACTAACACCAATAGAGGACCTACGAAACATATTCATCAAACAATTAATAGAATACGCACAACTCAACATACAAGACTACACATGGTTCCTACAACCATACAAAAGCGAAAGAACCATGGAAGAAGCAGACCAAAACGTCATAGAAGACATAAGAAGCGTCATACTAAGAAGCATAAACCAATACAAATCAAGAAATATTGAAAACAAACTCATAATGAGAAACAACGAAACCATAGGACAATTCGCACGCCCAGAACTAACCAACGAAGAATGGGTAAAAGGGTTAAGTGACGAAGGAATACTAGACTACATCGTATATGACGAAGAAAAACACATCATAGGAATAACAGCAAGAATAAAAAGAGAAGCAACAAGACAAGGAAGCCCTCTTAAAATGAATGTAGAAGCAATTGCAGGAATACTAAACAGACAATACGTACAAAGAAGAGTACAAGGAAAACCAAAAAGATTTATCTTGTTCGATATGGGTACTTTCTTTGAATGGATTAACACTGGGGATTTGGTTGACCCTATTGAGTCTGAGATGGGGTAATACCCTCACCCCCCCTTTTTTTTTTGAAAAAACCTTTATAAGTAAAACAATTAATACCTATTACATACCTAACACTTAGAAGAATATATTTCACAAAAAATACAGTATCCCCCCACACTCAACCCTCCCCCTGTATTTTTCATAAAATATTTTTTCTTCTTAGTCGGTTAGGTTCTTACTTTTTATTACTTTTCCTTCCTGATAATCGTAACATTTAAATACTATGAATGTATAAATATAGTATTGTGATTGGAATAACATTTTAAAAAAACCAACGGGTGTTGTTGGTTTTTTTTAAAAAACAAAAACTATAAATATAGGAAATGATATAATATACCACAACAAAAAAAAATGAGAGTGCCTGAGCATAGCCAAAAGGAATAGACTTAGAATCTATTAACCAAAGGGTTTTCTGGGGTTCAAACCCCCACTCTCATACCAAAAAACAATATAAAAAAAAAAGGAGATAACTAATATATTTTTATAAAATAGAAGTCTATCACTCATTTTTTGAGAATGGACAGATTATAATGGGACATGACGATTGTTTCGATAATTATCAACTAACTATTATTGTACAAGAAGCATTTGATGAATGTATTAAAAAATATTGTAATAAAACAATATTAGAGAAAGGCGAAGAAGCCTGTAGAATAAAAGTTGGAACCATTTTTGAAGAATATCTTCCAATACAACTAAAAAACCATGGTTTTAAAAGTATTGAAATCAAGGCAAATTCTTTTATACAGGGTGGGACATTATTCGTTGATGATGACGAATGCAATTCTGTATTAAAAAATAGATACAAAGATGAGATACTTCCTCCTTGTAAAAAATGTGAGAGAATAGGAAATGATGGTTGTGTCGTCCCCAATATACGAAAAGACACCAGCCTACCCACTACCCGTGTTTTGGCAACATTACCTATCAACTTAAATGAAAAAGAAACAGATAAAACCAATATAAAAACATTAAAAGGGGCGGAAGATGATGAAAAAACCAGTAATGACTATTTTAATGCAGAAATAATAAAACTTTACTACGATGACCCCGAAAAAACAATCTATAAGGCTCAAAAAGCTATAGAGGCATTTGGGAATATTTTAACTAATAATGATTGTGGGCTTTTTTGGGCAGAATTTAATTCAAGTGACGATAATTTTATCCGACAATGGGATATGTCATGCGACTTTGAAGATATCAATGATAAAGAAAAATTCCTAAAACTCTTCACATCTTATGAATTTGTATTAGAAGAAACAAAAAAGGGTTTTTGGATAACAGGAGTGTAAGAACGAAAGTAAAAGAATTAATCGAAATATGGGGAAGATATAATGGGTTCATGGAACAGAGAACAAGAAAAAGAATTAATTAAAGAAGAAATTAGAGAAAAAATTAGGAAAACATTTGAAAATATTTCTGTGAAAGATTTAATAATGATATCAGAATTTATATACTTTTATAGATTTAAAATTCCTATAGATACTGCTTTAAAAAATTTATCAACAGATACCATTCTTACATCAATTCTAGGTGATATAAAATATACTCTGGAATTGAAAGACTGTGGTAACCCAAGTTATGAAGTCGAAGATTTAAAAGTTGTTAGACACTTGTTAAATCATTTTCCTGTTCAAACAGCATTAAATATTATCGAAGGGAGTATTCATATGTCAATGCCCCTCAATAAATATGTGTATTGGAAAGCTTCAGACATAGAAGAGGATATTAAAGATAAATTAAAAGGAGAGTAAAAGAATGAAAGCAGGAAGATTAATCGAGGCATTAAAACAAGTATCTCCAGATGCCGAAGTAAGATGTGGAATAGGGGATGTCCCAACATTATGAATGGTAACAAATTTGTTTAATTTAGAGGGAATACCAGAATATGAAGTAAAATCTGTTTTAAGTATACCCGATGATGATAAATATTGTACATTGATATTAAAAGAGGTGGAAAAATAAATGAAATTCAAAGTTGTAGGCGAATCTTTTAAGAAATATGCTCCAAAAGACCCTGAAAGGATGGATAATCATGCTGATGATGAAACTCCTGAGGATATTTATAATGAATTAAAAAAAAGAAGTGTTAGATTTATGTTACGAGAGAGCATCAAAGAGGAAGGAGAATTATTGTCAGAGGGATAAAAATGAGGTTTAAAACACTATCTGGATATGATGATGAAATAAAAAAGATAGATAAAATGATAGATAATTGGAAGAAATATTTTGAAGAACACCCTAAAGAGATAGCGGGTCACACGAATTATGTAGTTCTTGAATATATTCGTGATGAATTAAAAAAAGAAAGGGATAAATTCGCAGCGAGTTTATATTATAATGGGAGAAACAAATGAGATTTAAAACACCATCTGAATATGATGATGAAATAAAAATGTATGATAGAATGTTAGATATTTTTAAAAAGTGTATTGAAAAATCTCTCAAAAAAGGAGTTACCCCTGATTATGAACTTTTAAGATATATTCATAAATTAGAAAAAGAAAGGGATGATTTAGAATTTTATAAAGCTACCCAAGAAGCTTTTGACAGGTGTGATGATTCTAAAAAAGGCATGTCTGTAGAAGAGTTTCTTGAGGAGTTAGATTCATGGTAACTTGATAATGAAAACCAAAAGGAGTGGAAAAAATGATTGATGAAGAATTATTAATATCTTATTTGCAGGAACAAAAAAGAAAATATCAAGAACAAATGATTATTTTAGATAGAGAGTTAGAGAATCTTTCAGGAGACATTAGCCAGCATACATATATACTTACAAACACTATGTGGCGTAGTGTAGCGAATATTGTTCGAGTTTATACAGATTTAATTGAAAAGATTAAAAATAGAGAATTTGATATGCAGATGGCACAAAATGACCTTGTTTATCCAACCCCCGAGGAAGAATATAATGAAGATTTTATTAATGAAATGAAACGCATTGAAAAAGAACAATCTAAAAAACTTGAAAGGAGATGAAGATATATGTGGGAATTAGATGAAGAACAATTAAGAGCTGAAAACCGATTATTACAAGATTGTCATAATCAAGTTTATAAACAATTAGTAGAGGAGCAAGAAAAAAACGAGAACCTTGAAGTACGACTTAAAACATTACTTGATTTTATAGAGGATTTTATACACCATATAAATCGTTCAATTATGGCAGAAAATCATATACTATCGGTAAAAGTTCGAGAAGTTAACGAACTTTTAAATAATTTATATGAGGGAATAGATGAACATTATACAGAACAACTAGAAAAAGATGATGAATTAAGTATTGCCCGTGCAGAAGCTCAATTACATTTAATAACAAGTATAATCGAAGAGATAAAAAGAATGTGAATGATAAAAAAGGTTGATATAATGACAATACCAATGGATGATTTTTTAAAATTACAGAATCGAGTTGAAAAATTAGAACAAAAACAGAAAGAATATGAAGATGAGGAATTAAGATGGGCGCTGGCTCAGTTTAATTATAAAAGTAAAACAGAGGATGAGAGGAAAGCTTGGGCTATTATTTGTAAAAAATTAGGTGTAAGATGGACTACTGTAAGAGCAAAGGGTGTTTAACAATACAAAAAGTGATTAATCAAAGAAGATTGTATGATATGGAGGATTAATTATGGAGGATTTTATGGAAAAATACAGAGAAGAACAAGAAGAAAAAATAGAAAAATGCAGAAAAGAACAAAAAGAAAAAAGATTATCATTATATGATAAATGTGCGTCTAAAATTACAGATAGTTCTCTTATCTATCAGATGTGTGCATTAAGGATAATGCAAAGATTTGAATTAGATTTAAGATGGGATAATTACCCACCATATGTTTGTTATAAAATTCTTGATTATTATATAGAGAATGTTGATGAAGATTTTGGAGAATGGTTGTATAGGGATGATGCTCCTTTGATTAGACCGGTTAGCGATTTGCGAAAAATTTTCCCAGAATTAATATTATATAATGAAATAAAAAATCAAGAAATTATTGATTTGGCTAATACTTTATATAATGTTGGTTTGCATTTAGATACTAATGACCATCGTATTTATATTTATAGTTATAGTTTTGATTTTAATAGTTTCACACCTATACCTATAAAGGAAATTTACGAAATAAAGCAGGAAATTGCTATTTTATTGAAATATGGTGTTGATACATCAGCGTTGGAAGCTAAAATCGATAGTTATGGATTACCTGAAAATGTCATACAGAGGTTATAACATGGATACATATTTTATTACTGATTCAAGCTGTGTTCAATGTGGCAGATGTGTAAAAGCATGTAATGAAGATGGAGAACAATTCCTTGGAGGTGTTCGTGATAATTGTCCCTATCAAAAATATGATTATGTACCATGCCACCACTGTACAGATGGGTTTAGTAAACCTGCTCCATGCCAAGAGGTTTGTTATTATTATTCAATAAAGATAAAGAGGTATTAAAATGACTGATGAAGGGTATACCTTTCTTCCATTGTATGATGCAGAGGTGGATGAGGATAAAATGCAAAAAATAATTAATTTATTAAATAAATTAAGAATTAAAGATTTTGTTCTTTTCGCAAGAAAAGAAATACATTTTCTTAATCTTACAGGTTCACAGGTAGAAAAATTATTGGAAACTCAATCAAATGAATATAAAGATGATTTTGATTTAGTTGGGGTTAGGAAACACTCTAATCAGCCACTACATCATTATTTACAATTAAAGAGGTGAAAAGATAATGTCTGAAGTATTAAATTATTATAAAATAAGTCATTATGAGCCTTATGATGGGGCCGATGACATTATTATGGGGCATAAAAGTTATTTTACTGATAGTGAATTATCAGTAATGGTTTATGATGTTATAGATGATTATGTACATAAATATGCAGACGAAGATTCATACGATGATGAAAGACGAATGCCATGCCAGATACATACTTCTGATTTAATAAAGAGAAGAATGTTATTAATACATGGCTTACATTTAAGATATGGTTTCGTTAAATGTCCAATAGTTAGCGAAGCATCTTTCGAAGCAGGATATTTATTCCGTGATGATGACTTACAAAGCCCATTTTTGCATAGTAAATATAAAGAATTAAAAATTGAACAATGCAAAGAATGCAAGAGAGAGAATTCTCTCCTTTTTAAAAAACATGGTTGTCCAGTTAAAAATCCAAGAATAGATAAGAAGAAAAGAGAGGTGGAATAATGACCGGATATTTAATAGGTATTAATGATTGGTGTAATCAGTGCATGGAATGCGTAGAGGTCCGTCGAAGTGGAGTATTAACGGAAGACCGTATAAACATAATCAATATGTTAAAATATTTTAATAATCACTTCAAAGTACATGCCTTTGAATGTACTTATTGTGAATCATGCGAGGATGTTTGTGAGCAAAATGCCATAATGGTGACCCCTGCGGAATGGGAGCAGTTACAATGATAATTATTTGCTTATTAATAATTGTAGCCATCGTAATTATAACATTATTTTTTAACTGGTATGCTAATCATCAAAGCAATAAAGAAGTAGTACGACAATGCGTTGACCAAGTTGAAAAATGTAAGATAGACAGATATGAAAAAAGCTATTATGAAGAGTTAGGAATATGGGAAATAAAAGACAGATTAAATAATGGAAACCCAATTGTGGGCGTATATGGTTTACCCGGGGATATTGCAGAGGAAATAATGGATTACAGTTTAAAATTAATAGAGGAGAAGATGAAATGAAAGTTGGAGAATTAATCGAAGTGTTATGCGAACTTCCCCCATCTTTGGATATAGGTTTAAGTCTGACACCAATAAATGATATTGATTGCGCTTATAGGTTTGCGACACATGATATTTATGAAATTCGAGCAGTTATACCACAAAACGACCCTAAATATGGACTTTTTTGTAATATACTTTTAATACAAAGAAATAAAAAGGAATTATTTCCGGAGGTAAATAAATGAAAATAAGATGTACAAAATTTGGTGACGACTACACACAATTACAAGGACACGAAGACACTATATTGGATTTCTTACAAGACCATTCATTTTACACAAAATGGACTTACACGAAAGAGAGAGATAAACTTTATGATGTAGAATTTACATTAACACACCCAGTTACATTACAAACACAAATATTTAGAAACACCCCAGACATATATTATAAATTAATGCCGAAAGGCAAAGTCCTTATAGAAAAAAGAGAAGAAAATTCAGTATATACAGCGGTTCTTTTCACTGTACATAAAGAAAAAAGGAAATTTGAGGACCTTGCATGGGCAGACCTACTATTACAAGCACCAAACTTTAACAGTATACAAACAATCACACCCGGACATGAATACATTGTACACACAGTGACTGATGAGGAACAAAAAGCATACCCATTATTTGAGGGTGGAGTTATAATATTTAATGAACATAAACATATTAAAACGATTTTTAATGATGCAGACGGGGATGGTTTTAAGAAAACCTTGGTTAAAAATGGATACCAACCAATTTAAAAGGAAAGAGGATAAAAATGATTAAATGTACTAAAAATAATGGATTTACTCAAGTAAAAGGAAACGAGGACAAAATTATAAAAACACTACTTAATGATGAATATTATGATGAATGGGAAGTTTCTCAGGATGGAAACTACATAAATTTTGACCTATATCGTAAAAATAAAGGTATTTGTTTTGATAATCATCCTAGCATATATTTTAAAATAGAAGATACTGGGAAAATATTAACATCAATGAATATGGCCCCAACTAAAGAGGTATATTACGCAGTAACATTCCCCCAAGACCCCAAAAGCGAGTCAACAGACATGATTATAAACGCCCCTAATTTCATAAAATTAGACACAAATGAAAAAGAATATGGAAACGCTGCTAAACTTACTCTTAAAGAAAAATCATATATGTTAGTTCCCGGAGATATATTATTATTTAACCAAGAAAAAGAACTCACACATGTTTTACAAAACCCAACATTACAAACACTAATTCATAATGGATTTTATAGGGTAGATTTAAATGAAATATGAAGACTTTATTCATGAATTAAAAAAAATTCCTAGTATAAAAGAAAAACAAGATGCGTTAGACGCTATAAATTTATCATCAAAGATATTATTTGATGTTAATGAAAAAGCATTAAAACCTCATTCACAAAAAACTTCCATAAATGATTTAAAAAAGGAATTACTCGAAACAAAAAACAAATTAGCTATAAAAGAAGAACAAATGCAGGAAATAAATCGTTATTTAAGCCACCTATATTTATCTTTACAAATCGACCTCATGAACCATGAAGAGGGAAATGCCTCCCCTTCTGAAACCTATATGATTAAAATTTATCTAAAAATAGTGGAAATGATTTATGATGGGATTATCGAAATTAATACCAAAATACACCAAAATAGGGATTGAAAAAATGACAGAATTAGAAAAACCAACCAAAAAAAATAATATTAAAAGACAAGCAATACAATACTTTATAGATGATATACAAAAAATGAAAAAAAATAATTTAAATTTTTCATTTAAAATAGCATGCCATAAAATTGAATTTTTATGCACATCAGATGAATTAATAGATATTATCATGTTAAATAATAAAAATGATGATGATAAAATCAAAATAGAGTATAAAGCGACACCGATATTGGAGAAAAGTGTGACTTTCCCTATTTCTTTAATTATTAAATTATCAAGAGAAATAGATGTAGAATCAATTGACACTTATATCCCAACATATTAAAACTATATATATGGATAACATACTAAAATAAAACACATGACAACATTTCTAAAAAACCTACTACTAATAGAAACCCAACTCGAAGAAAAAACCTACATCATACAAGAGGAGGAATAAAAAAAAATGACACTCGAAACATCAGATGAATTACTAAACACAGCAATAAAAGAACAAATCGGATTAAGCATAGAAAAACTAAAAAAACTCTATGATGAAGACATAAATACTCCAGACTGTACAGAAAACAGAGCACTCTTGTATATCCCATTATTTGTCATAGAAGGATTATTACTCGCATCAATGCTAGGAGTCACAAGTGATGAATTATTAGCAATCACAGACTACCTTATCGATGAATTAAACTTAACAAAACAAAAAACAGAAGAATAAAAAAAATCTTCACTCTATTTTTTTTTAAAACTGATTAACATGATAATACTAATAGCTGGCGACTTCGCAGTAGGAAAAGACACTTTTGCAGATGAATTAAACACACAAATGCACAAACAAGGTATGGATTCTTATAAAATTTTATCAAAAACAACAAGAAATCCACGATATAAAGATGAAAACACACATATATTCACAGATAAACTTGAATATCAAATTGATTTTTTAGACCAACAAATACTTGCAGAAACACAAATAGCAGATAATTATTATTGGACGACAAAAAAGCAATTTAATCATGATTATAATATATATATTGTTGATTCTAAAGGTGTGACAGATATGGAAAAAACAAACCATACATGTTTTAAAATACTCATCGAACGCCAAAATAAACCTAAAACCCCAAGAACACAAAGAAAAAGACACACTGAATGGGATAACAATATAAAATACAATTATATCATAAACAATAACAGTACAATCGAAAACCTGAAAAAACAAACACAACCAGTCATTAAAACAATACAACAATACGAACAAGACCTGCAAAAAATACGAGACAAAAAATATGATACCTTAATCAATCATGTTCTGAATAATCATTTAAAAAACAAAAACAATAAAAAAGGAGAATAAACATGGAAACAATACATTTAGATGAATGCTTTTATACAGCATTAAGACAAAAAGAAATAACAGCATTAATAACCGATGAACTAGAACAAAACATAGAACCCGGAAACGAAATACGAGTACAAAAATATGACCCCCCTATGTATGGAATATATATAGTAAAAAATATAAAAAGAATCCGAGTAGACGAAATAACACAAAAAATGACGCAAAAACTCGGATACACAAGTAAAGAATTCCTAAAAGCAGAGATGGGATTACAAAACACAAAAAAACTATACTACTATATAGAACTAAAAAACGGAAAATGTAATTGTTCCCATGAAAAAACAAAGGAACAAAAAACATGCAATTCAATATACTGTACAGAACACAACACAACATAATGAAAACACAAACAATAACAGCGGAAGACTTCTTCCAAGCAATAGACAAATTCAACATAACACACAACCCAGAAGAGGATAAAATACTAACATGCAAACCAATCAAAAACAATACACAACACAACAAATAAAAACATATACACTACAACCACAACAATTAAAACAAGAAATGATGAAATACTACCTCATCAAACCACAAATACAAAAAATCACACTACAAAACCTCACCACACACTGCAACCTAACCATACTAGAAACAATCAGACACTACCAACAACAATACATAACCGAAACACAACTACAAAGCATCATAGACAAAATAGACGCACTACTCTACACAGCACAAGACCACCTAATCCCCATACAAAAAGTTTTCACAAAAATTAATACTGAAATCTGGCAACAAGAACTCCACACCAACATGAATAAAATAGCAATAATACCCGAGGAGTAAAAAACAAAATGCTAGTAATGACAACAGAAGACACACAACTCTACATATGGAATAAAGAAGACTTAAAACAAATAAACTACTTACTCTCACAAGAAGCATACAACATCACAACATCAAAAATCTACGAAACATACAACCAATACACAAACGAATGCTACGAAAGAGACGAAAAACTAAACCTAATGGTTAAAAAAAAACTGGGAGACGAATACTATATAGAAACACACATACTCCCAGAAATAAAAGAAAACGGAAACTTCGACAGCTCCATATCATTCGCATTCAAAAAAAACAATAATGAACCAATATCTAAAAAAGATGAAATTATAATACAGGGATACGCAAAATTATGCTTCCAAGACCTTTTCCCATTATCTCATAGAATGGTTCAAATAGCACAGGAAGAGATACAATGAAACAACTTATGAAAAAAACAAAACCCGTCCCAGCAATGCAGTATACAGATAATAATTTTGACAAAATAATAAAAGAAATAGCATTATACATTGAGGATATGGAGAAAATCTCTATTATCCCCCCAGAAGATAATATTATAATCATAGCAAGAGCAGAAAACCCAGATTTAAAAATCACATTAACTGACTATGTATTTTTCGACCCACAGGACCCTCGCGTGGTTTATGTGTTAGAAGAAGACATTGTGGATGAATATTACGAGGAAGTATAGGAGGAATTTTTTTTAGTAAGAGCAGATTGGTCTACAGTAATAGGAGTTTTACTTGTTATAATAGTAATGGTTTTAATAGTGATACTACCATTTATTTGTACTATTATTTTAGGAACATATTTAGCAACAGCATTAGGCTTAACCGGTCTTGTCTGGTGGAGTTTCGTCCTCCTCTTTATGATTTTCCTTTATGCTTTGTTAGGTTTCTTACATCATGCATGGAGAGAATAATGGCTAAACCAATTAAGGCTACACCCCCATTATCTGAAGAGGATACTCTTATTATTTTGAAAAAGATGTTTGAACCTCCGTCTGATGAGGATAGGGAGTTTGCTCGTGAGATTAGGAATCAGCGTATTGTTTTGTTTACCTAAATAGCGAAACATTTATATAGTTGTTATGATATAGTATAGTATGCAGTTTGAAATTTTTTATTTTTAGATTTTCTCCTAGAAATTTGAAAGAGGAATGCCACACCTCCATGTGTGGGGGTGTGGTTTTTTAAAAAAATGACAAACTATATTTATATATAATAGGAGGGGAAAAACCCATGACAAAATATGATAACTTCAAAAAATACATAGATGACAACAACTACACAATAATACACAAAGACAAACTAAACGCCATAGACATAACACAAAACCAAAATGTATTTGCAAAATTCGAAATCATAGAAAAAAATAAATGCACATACAAAGAAGAAGACACCCACTACATCATAAAAAGAGGAATACACACACTCTTCACAATAAACGCAAAAAACATAACAAAACAAACAATACAACAAATATGCGACCTCATAAACCAAGACCCACAAACAAAAAACATACAACAAAACAAAGCAAAACAAATCTGATAAAAAATGACAACACTAAAACAACTACAACAAAACAAATGCACATGCATCAAAAAAAACAACCAAACAATACCACTACAACAATGCAAACTATTCCAATGCAAAAACTGGAAAAAATGCATGAAAAAAACAAACAACCTAATAAACAAAGAACTAAAAAAACTACACAGAAAGGAGGCAAAATAAAAAAATGACACCAGACGAACTCATACAAGTAATAACACTACTAACAAAAGGATTCGGAGTTGAAACAGAATGCAAAAACCAGCAAGACTAAACAAACAAAAACCAAAAAACAAAATAGAAAAAACAATAGAAAAAATAAACCCATACTTACCCATTATAATAACGATCATACTCATAATGATTTTCCTCCTACTATGCTTTAAAATAGGAGGCAACGAAACAGCAAAAGTATACAACAACCCAATACTACTAAAAGGAGTATAAAAAATATGAAACTACAAATCGCAACACACAAAAACATAACTAACGTAGACCTACCAGAAGCACAAATTAATGAATTCATAATCAAAATCAAACAAGCAGAAAAAGACTATAAAAGAAAACAAAAAGAAAAAGAAAAAACATGTTAAGCGAAAATACAATCAAAGAATCATTAGGAGTCACTGGAGCAGTGAAAATCAGACTCATGCAAAAACTCAAAGATGAAATAAACAGTGATTACCCATGCGTAAGCAGAATGGAAGAAATAATAGAAGAAATAAAACTATTAGAAGCTGAAAGAGACGCATATAGATACATATTAGGAAATTTCGGAGAATAACATAAAAAAAATGGGGGAGATTAAAATAACAAGACCAAACTTCAACATAATAGAGGGAACAAGTATAAATGAAGAAAAACTCTACACAGAATTCAAACACTATTACATTAACCATACAGAAACAAGTGTTCCACAAATCATCAAAAAACTACATATGACGAGGGGACAACAAAGAAGCTTCGTAAGAAGAATTAAAGACGAAGAAAAAGTACAAAGACAAGGAAAAGGACGAACATCAGTTATTGTAAATGTAGAAGAATAAGGAGGACACACACATATGAATTTAGAACAATACATACCATTTCAAAAAAAACAATTCAGACCACACCAAAAAGAAGCAATAATCAAAATCATAGAGGCAATCGAAGCAGGACACAAAAACATTGTATTAAATGCCTGTGTGGGATTGGGAAAATCATTAATAGCATATGTATTAAGCCAATATTTCCTCGAAAAAAAACAATACAAAACCTATATTTATACAAGCACTAAATTCCTCCAAGACCAATACACCAAAGACTTCAAAAACATACAAACAGGAAAAGGAAGAACCAACTTCAACTGCATAATGCACGCAGAAAAAAACACCTGCGAAGAAGGCAGATGCAAAAAAGAAATCGGATTCAAATGCCCATACGGAGTAACAATTGACAAAACCTCAACGAACCCAGAAGACAAACTCCAACTCAAAGACACAGACACACCATGCCCATACTGGGAACAAAAAGTAAAAGCCATACAAGAACCAGTCACACTACTCAACTACACATATGCATTAACAGACAAAAAATACGTACACCACTTCCCAAACAGAGATATAACAATATATGACGAGGGGCATAATATAGAAAAAGAAGTAATGAGCTTCTTAGAACTTAAACTTTCACAACAACAACTCAAAAAAGACATAAACTACAAACTAAACTACACAGAAAACATTCACACATGGATAAATGAACTTGAAAACATAGCAGAAAGATATGAAAAAGAAGCAAAAAAATATAAAAAAATAGATAAAGAAAAAGCAGACAGATACTTAAGAAGAGCACAAACCATAAACTCTACAGTACAATACATACAACTCGACACTAACAACTGGGTGTGCAAACAAGAACAATTCAAACAATACAAATACATAGTCTTTAAACCAATCATGATAAAACAATACACAGACACATTCTTCTCACAATCAACATACAACATTATCATGAGTGGAAGTATACTAAAACCAAAAATCCTCGCAGATGAATTGGGAATTACAATTGACACATACATAGAAACACCATCCATTGTCCCCCCAGAAAACAGGCCAGTGAAAAAATACTATGCGGGGTCAATGAGTTCACGAAACATAGAAAGTAATAAACAGCAATTATTTGCACATATTGATAATATTCAAAAACAACACCCTGACGAAAAAGGGGTTATACACACTTATACTTATAGGATTAGTAATATGATAAGGCAAGAATTTGGAGATAATCCAAGATTTATCTTCCATGATTCACATGACAGAGAGGAAAAAATACAATTATTCAAACAAAGTGAAGGAAATCAAATACTCGTATCAGCATATGCATGGGAGGGAGTAGACTTTCCATATGATGAAGCAAGATTTCAAGTAATCTGCAAGAACCCATTCCCAAACATTGGAGATAAACAAGTCAAAGAAAGAGACAGAATAGATTTCGGCTGGCTATACAGACAACAATGCCTCGTACTCTCACAAATGTACGGAAGAACAAATAGAGCCCCAGACGACTTCTCGGTCACATACCTATTAGACCAAGACATAGAAAGAATATTAGGAGCAAAAACACTTGTAACAGACTACTTCCTCGAAGCATTAGATGGATTAAACTACACAAAACCATTTAAACTCACACCTAATGCATATCAAAAATTATCAAAAGATAAAATTAAATCATATGCTATAGAAAGAGAACAAGAAAAACAAATACTTAATGATATACAAACAGAAAACCTTAACACATTAGAAAAAATAAGAAGAGAATATAAAAAACTCGATTCAGACTCATATGCAGAGATAATTCCGATTGTTAATCGTTTATTAGAAAATGGGGCTTTAATATATGAATAAAGGAAACAATGAGATTGCTTTTAACATTAATAGGCATCGTTATGGCAGAAGTGGGTCTAAAAACGATATTATGAATATCTTACATGACAATGGAATTGAATATTGTAATTTTAATGTAGTAGAGAACTGGGATGGGTTTGGAAGTATTTCGATAGTTATTGATGTTGATTCTGAACAAAAATATGATGATATCGTCAATATACTTAAAGATAGTGAAATACTTGGAGTCAAATACCATTATTATAGAGTAAAGAGTAATATATGTCTTCGTTGGGTAATGGGACTCCCGGTATATGAATGAAAGGAAATAAATATATATAACAAGACACTATAAATAAATAAAGGTGACATAAAAATGCTAGAAAACATAGAAATAGACAAAAAGAAAAAAGCAAAACTAAAAATAATCATAGCACTAAAAGACACAACAATAAAACAAATAGTACTACAAGAAATAACAAACATACTCGAAAACAATACACCAATCACAGAACACACAACAACCAGAAACAGAGAATCACTAATCATAGACGTAGACGCAACACTAAAAGCAAAAATAAAACAACACGCCTACGAAAACAACACAAAAATCAGAGACATATGGATACAAGCAGTAGACCAAATAATCAAACAAAACGAAATAGGAGAACTCATAAATGATGAAAAAATTATTTAAAACATTCAACGAACTAAACGAAAAAATAACAGACAACGAAATAGACGAAATCAGCATCAAACAACCACAAATCCAATTCACATTCTTAAACGGAAAAATACTATCAATCAAAGACATACTAGCAATCGAAGCCCACGTAAACTACACCATAGCAACAGACGTAACAACCTACGACGACTCAATCATACTAACATTCAGAGACCTAGAAAATTCACAAGAAAACATAGACAAACCCGACAACAAATTCAAACCATTCCTACAACTAATAAACGCACTCGCAGAAAAAGTATGCACATGCCCAAGCCTAGAAGCAACCATAACAAAAAACTATATAAAATTCTATATAGACAAACCCAACATCCAACTCGATGCACTACAAGAAGTAGACAAAATCATCGGAGCAAAATCACAATTAGAACTCACAGGCCCACGCCCATACCTACTCTACGTAAAAGACTATGAAGACTAAGGGGAAACAAATGACAAACTGGACCAATATCAAAATTGACCTTGATTGTGTTATAAAAACCATAGAGGATATAGACTGTGAAACAGCAAAACTCGAAGACAACGAAGATAAACTCAATTATTTATATCTCAGGCTACACACAATAGAAAAAAGCTTACAAAAAGACCTACAAAAAATTTTCGAAACAACACTCCCCAGAAACTACTACCTAACCCGAAAAAAAATAAAAGTCTCAATCACCCATCACAACCATACAATTTTGGTAACAATCCCAAGAGGTAAAAAAATAGAATTCTTATCAAAAGAACGAGAATTTAAAAGACTATTATTTAAATTCCCACTTAATATGTATTCAAATACAACTAAAAAAGAAACCAATATCTTTATTATTTGCTAAAAAAATAAAAATAAGAGGTGGATAAAATGGAAATAAAACACATAATAGAAAAATATTTTGACAATAAAGTTAAAAAAAAAGACCTATATCAATTCGAACAAAAAACAAAAAAAGGAAACATAATAGAAGGATACATTTGTAGGACCCCTAATGAATATTTAGGTAGTATGTTTATCGAAAAAGTAAACAACAAATATAACCCACAATTCGTACACAGTATGCCAAAAATTCATTACTACTCAAAAAAAATAGAGGGTATTGAAATAGAAGAAATAATTTTCCATGAAAAATTAGATGGTACTTGTATTATTTATTATCCACTATATCAAGATGGGAAAATCATAGAAGTAATCCCAAAAACAAGAAACACAGTTATAGCAGATGATTTTATATTTGATTTACTAAAAAAAGCTATCACATACCCTATTGAAGAAATCGTTAAAGAATATGACGCAATATTAATGTTTGAGTTATATGGAGTATTAAATCAACATGAAATATATAACCCAGATGCATATTGTAGTTTAGCTTTAATCGGGGGTTATTCCCTAACGGTAAAACAAATGTATTCTAATGCAATGTTAGATGCTTTCGCCCAAAAATATGAATTAAAAAGACCAAAAAAATTAATATATGTTAAAGGATTCCAAGGAGTTTATGTTATAACATCTATATCCCCATACTTATACATGTATCTTGATAAAAATAAATACTCAATACACATGTGTTTATCCGCGTCTTTATTAGAGGTTACTCAACAAATAAAAAAAATACTATCTGAAGCCAACCGAAAAAGCTACGACATCAATGGTTTTATATTAACTGAAGGTGTTGTAGCCAATATGCAGACACAAATAGGAGGATACCTAAAAATAAAACCAGAAGAAATAGAATTAAAACACAAAGGCATTCCTACAATTGAAATAAAAAAAGAGGTGAGAAAATATTGGGACGAACATGGAAGTAAAATAGAAACAATTTATAATCAAGACAAAAAACATTATATGAATTATATTATGAAGAACCTATCAGAAGATTTTCCTATTGAAATAGTCGAATCTAACAAAACAAAAAAAAGAATAGAAAAAATATTCTTCACAATATGGGATGCTAAAACAGCTCCAATTGAAATTCAAGAAATGGCGAGAACATTATGCAAGGAAAATCCAGAATCATCTTTGCCAGAGATAATGAAAATTTTTTCTCAACAATATCCACAAAAAAGAAACGAAGAAAGAATGGTTTATAGTATATGTAAAAAAATAAAAGAGAGGGATAGAAAATGAAAATTGAACCTGAAACAATTGTAAGATTTTTTGAAGAACAGCAAAAAATGATAGACGCACTTTATGAATTAGAAGAATTATATGTTGAAAAGAAACATAAAATTTATGTTAAGGAGTGTGATTTATTATTAAAAACAGATTTTAAAGGACATGGTTTGACAAATAAAGACCAAAGAGATGCCTATGTTAAATCAAAATTACTTGATGATTTAACAGATAAAGAATCTTTAGAAAAAGAGATTCATTATACTAAAAGTATGATAAATTATACAGAAAGTAAAATTTCATTTTTTAAGGAGTTTTGTGAATGATTGAAGATTGGAAAGAAGATGTTAATGATTTCATAGATGAGGCTGATGCTTGTTTGAAAGAGGTTGAGGAGTCTTTGGAGTTGTTTGATGATATGAAGTATAGTAGGGCTAGGGCAAAACATTTATTGGAGAATTTTGATAGTGTTTTGCCTCCTGAGCGTGTTGCTGAAATGAGTAGGGAGGATTTTGATATGTTTTTTGTACAGTATGTGACTCCTGATAGGAATCGATAAATATATATATGGTTATGTTTAATATTATATATGTTGCTCATTTAAAGGAAACCATCTTTTGATGTGTTTTCTTTTTTTTTAACAAAAAACAACTATATTTATAGGAGTATTTATTATGAAAATAGGAATAATATCAGACCTACACCTAGGCAAAAGAAACTACGGAATAATAGAACTAGAAAACGATTTCTACAAACAATACCACAAAAACATACAAGAACTAATAAAAAACAAAGTAAACACAGTAATCATAGCAGGAGACATATTCGACACCCCCAAACCATCAGCACTAGCAATATCACAATTCCAAGAAGGAATCAGACAACTAAACAAAAACAACATCAACGTACTAAACATCATCGGAAACCACACAATGCTACAAACACCACACCACATACCCGCAGACGAACTCTTTACAAATGAATTCAACTACCAACTATTAAACGAAAACAACAAATACATACAAGACGATATCGCCATAGTCGGACTACCATACCACAACAACAATAAACTCCCCGAATTAAAAGAAAAAATCCATAAACTCGCAAAAGAAATAAAAAACTACAGATTAAAAATCTTAGTTTTACACCAAGAATTTCAAGAATATTGTGGATTCTCTGGAGCAAAATTATCCATACATGATATCCCAGTACAAGAATTCGATATAATCATATGTGGGCACATACATGAGAGAAAGAGTACACTTATAGATGGAACAAAAACTTTCTATATACAACCGGGAAGTATAGAAAGATTAAACAGTAGTGAAGCACAAGATGAATTTTACAATGGGAAAGGAATAACAATTATTGACACTAAAAAAAATTTAGATATTTTGTCACGTGAAAAAATTATTAATATTCCATCAGAAAGACAATATTTAATAAGAGAATATGCTTTTATGAAAGATGATAAGGATATAATTGCGACTTTTGATGTATTAAAAAGAGAATTGCAGAGTTTTGATTTAAAACCAGTTGTTTTTTTAATGATTGAAGATGAAACAAACTCCTATAGCCTTATTACAGAACAAGTGGATAGGATTAACGATGACAGTTTAATGACAAAATTTACTTACTATGATTTAAACTCTCAAGATACTTTATATTTAAAAGATTATCAAGACGAAGAGCTTCCATCTGCAAGGGAAGCTTTAAAGGAGGCGATAAAATCAGATGGATTTGATGAATGTGTTTTAGATTTATATGATACAGCTGTATCCCCTGATGATGATTTACAGAAGGTGGCTGATGATTTATTTAAGAAATTATATCCTCCGGTGGAGGTTGAGCCTTTTTGTGACCCTGAGTTAGAAGAGATTATTAGGTATTTTGAGAAAAAATAGAAACATTTATATAGTGCAAAGTATATAGTATAATATGCAGTCGAAAACTGCTGTGTAGATATATAGGAAAAAGAACCTCCTAAAAACTGAACGGGGATTCAGTAAAAAAGAGAAAAAATTATTTTTCTCTTTTTTCTTTTCCACCGAAACCTTTAAATATAGGTGAAGACAGAACAATAAATAAGGAGAAAAACAAAAATGTTAAGACAATTTATAGTACATGAAAAACAATTAGCAGTAATGGACGAATTCCTAGAAGGAGAACCACTTACAGCAAAAGAACTCTGTGAAAGAACAAACACAGAAAAAGACGACATGGATAAAATTTTAAAAGCATTACTTTATTTAAATATGATTGAAAAACACCATAACCAATATATTGTTAATTTCCATTCAGAAATTAACAAGTGTATTGACGAATTAGGTTTAGCTTTATGCAATTTTTGTCTCAACAGAGGATTTTCATCAGGAAACCTTGATAATGTATCAGTTTTATACCATGATACTGATTCTGATGAAATTGATGAAGACCCATTTTCTGACGAAATGCTATTAAATATTTTGAAAATGATGAGTGAAATGAAGAATAACATTTAAATACTAGAAAATATATAAATATAGATACAAAAAAAAATAATGAGGTGCATACATATGGTACAAGATTTAAAAACTCAACAAAGCAACAACGTCGTATTAGACCTTTCAGCATTAGGAGAAGCAGCAAACCAAAGCATCAATAGAGAACAACAAGAAAAACCATTACTCGAAAAACCAACAATCGCAACAACAGAAAGCTGCACACTCAGAGTAATGACAAACGACCTAAAATCAAACAGAGAAGACCCAAGCAAAAAATACTTCAACACATCATTCACAGTAGAAACAAAATTCATCCACGAAGATGAAGAAGTCAAATCATTAGACAGATACGGAGGATTACGCTTCTACCCACTTATGAATCCAGATGGAACAGTAGTAATGAACAACGGACAACCAGTACTTGAAAGATTCTGGGCAGCAGATGGGTCAAAAGACACAGCATCAGCATTCGCAAAACTCTTATACAAAGTCCAACAACATGACGACAAAGTACAAACATTCCAAGACTTCTTCAACTTCATGAATGAAAAACACCAAGTAATGATAAAAACCGAATTCGCATCATTCGGTGGAAAAACAACCAAAAAACAAATAATACAAAACTTCATCTAAGAGCAATGAAATCCAAAAACATCAAAAAAATACTAATCGGATTAGCGATACTCTGTATCCTATCCGTAACCATAACCTCCACTTATGCAACACAAAGCAGTAATGTTGGAGGAATAAACTTCAACATCCCTAATGGCTTCACAGAAGACACTACTTACGGAGATAATGGAGTAATAGAACCAGACGGTGTCATATCATACACACGAGGATACTACGATTCATCTATGCATATAATACATATAAGTGTATGTATTTATGATGGATGGAAAACAGTTACCGTAGATGATATAATAAACGACACACAAACAAAAGAAACAATAAATGGACATGAAGGTTTAGTTGAAAGAGACCCTGATAATGGATTATATCACTTCTCATATTTTGATGGAGACGCATTATGCACAGTCTCTGTTGAAGACGAAAACCTATTTGAACAAATTATTGTTTAAAAAAAAAGATTTATAATAATCTTTCTTTAATTTTTTTTAAAACAAAAGACAGACTATTTTTATATTTTTCTCCAGATTTATCACTATTAATTAAACCAACACTCTCATTAATTAATAATGGAGTATCTAAAGACTTATGAGTTGCAATTAAATAATAATCATATACATCTTTTTCTAATCCAAATGCTTTGCAACTAAAGCCCCGTATTTCAATATAATGACTATCCTCGCAGAAAAACCCAAATAATTCCTTGATAAGTTCTGTACGTCCCTGATATAATATATCTTGGGGGATTCTAAAGCATAAAATTTTGACTCCTCTATCGCTGAGAAGCCATTGTTCAGGAAAAACCTCAACTCCGTCTCCTTGTCCTTCATAGGAACTTTCCAATAATCCAATACTAAATTCTCCAAAAATAACATCAACTCTGTCCTCTCCATCAATATTCACCTCATGAAAACTCTCTATATCAATTCTACCATCAAAAAAATCATGCCCATTTAAAATAACATAATTCATAAACAAACACCACCACTATGGTTCCTGAACACTAATAACATCATAAACATAACTAGCAAAAATATTACTAACATCCAAACCCATATTCAAAGTTGTAATCTTACATTTTGATTCTAATAAGAATTTAAAATAAGATTCGCAAAAATGTTCAGAAATCTCATCAACACCATCAAAATCAATAATTAAAACCACATCATCTATATTATGTAATTTCAACATAGCAGTAAGATTTTCAATAATATTTCCACATAATAATTCTTTCCCATAAACATTTAAATTAACAACATATGCCGGAATATCTGTTTGAGGATTTTTAACAACAATACCCTCGTTTTTAATAATTAAATTCTTTTTAGTCTTATAAATCACATCATCACTACCTTCATAATGGAAATAAATATTATCCCCATAAATAAAATAACTAACCGGAGTAATAAAATTTTGTACCTTTAATTGTAAATATAAAAAATCATAAAAATTCTCAATAAACTTAAAATTAAGATTATTCCCACTAAGCTTAATTAATTTCCTATAATCACTCCAGTTTTCACGACTAACATTAAACAAACCATGAGAATGCTCAACACTTTTATTTAACACAATACGACAATTATATAAAAAATTACTAATCTTATAAATATCCTCGTCTTTCCCAAAATCTTTTATTATGAAAAATATTTCACTCACATGATTTTTTGTAATTTGATTTTTAGGAATCAAACAAGAGTCTATATACCTGACAGTAGGATGGGGAGGAGTATCTTTTTTATTAAAAAATAAGTCACTATACACTTCAATATCTATATCACTATGCACAACTGTTAAATTCTTTTGAAGAACCATTTCATCATATTGAGAATCCCCTGTATATGAAAGTTTAAAATTATATTCTCCATTTGGAAGACTAGGAGGGGTGAAAATAATTTTGTCATTTTCTGGAAGCCTTGCTTCTGAAAAACTATAATTCTCCCCAATAATAGATAAGGTTAAAAGATTTTTAATATCCTGAATTATAGGAACAATAATTCTATTTGAAACTTTTATTAATGGTTCTATATGTTGTACATAATTGTTGTCTTGAACGACATTAAATTCAATATTCCATTCAACTGTTGTTTTATCACGTTTTTTAAGTACAACACGACCAGTATGTGTTCCTCCGTTTAATCCACTTAATCTAATAGTAGCAATATTATTAATAATATCAGATTGGAATACTTTATCTTCTACATATAAAAAAACATTGCCTTTTACTGGGACTGAGAACTCAATATATAATTTATAATCATTATAACAATTATTTTCAAAATTAAACAAAGAATAATCTTTTTTATCCTCCATCATTGTATCTTTTTTAAAATCAAAGAAACTATTTAATGGAGATACTGTAGTTCCTAAGGTAACAGATGGTGGAATTTTATTTGATAATTTTTCAAAAAATTCTTCAATTAAATTAGAAACTCTCTCTTCAAATTTTGTTTGATAAATATCTTCATTACTCCAAACCCTATCATATTCTCCAGTCTCTTCATTAAAGTCAGCATCTGTAACTGGATAATAATAAGTATAAATACCCCCTTTAATGTATTTATGAAAAATAAAGTTATAATTAAATATAAATTTCCCAAAAATTTCTACTAATTCATCTATATATTTATATTCCGAAAATTCATTATTATGGTAACTAAAAGAAGTTATTTTTTTTTCTTTTGTAATTAAAAACTCTTGCATAAAGTTTTCAACACAAAGGTTATTACTGGCCATAATAGTAAAGTTTTTTATATGTATTTTGGAGAATTCTTCTTGTATATTTTGTAACCATTTTTTAGTAGGATGGTTTAAAGTAATTGGATTTTTACAATATCTAATATTGTCTTTTTTGTATGTTTCAAAATAATGAATATAATCATTAAGATTTAAGCAACATTTTTTATAAACCCCAATTTTAACAAACTCTCGAACCAATCTTTGTGGGGTATAGTTGTGAAATTCTGTTACATCAAGACACATTCCTATATTAGATTTCTCTTGAATCTTGTTTTCTTCACAAAGAATCTCCTTGTTTAATATTTTAATAGGAATAGTATTTTTATTATATTGACCAAAAATGATTTTGATTTTTATAATTTTCTTGTTTTGTTTTAAATCAACAGTATACAAGTTATTTTGTTTTGTAGCTGATTCTACGAGGTTTGTTGTAGTGTTATCATCAAATTCTAATATAATTCCATTAACTGGAGCTTCTGTTTCGAATTTTAAATCATTATCAAAAAATTGTTTAGATGTATATTTACAATAACTATTTGGAAAAATATCTACACAGTTCCAAATAATACTCGGCCTCGCATCATTATTTGTTGGGTAAAAATGTAAAAAAACTTCATCATCATTACTTGTTACAGAACATATACAATCATCATTTGATTCAGTAACCCATAAATCAGGTTGAAAAATTTTAATCAACTACATCTCCCCCGAGAATAGCGATAGATATATTAGGATAAGTACTTTTTGGTTTTAAATTTAACAATGAAATAATCACACCCGTATATAACTTCGTATTAACATCTTGAATAAATTCACAATTATATCCGGAAAAATATTTTCCATTTTTTGCATCATCTGTTATAATAACAGTAGGAAGTGTTATAAATTTTTTATTAAAACTAATTTTAATTTCTGATGACATAGGTGTTTCACATAATTCAACATAACCATAAAAAATATCCATTTTATATTCATAGGAGATATAAAACCATAATGGTTTCGTATTTTTCTTTAAATCAGGATTTAAAATGTCAATAATAGTATTATCACCATGTGTAACTGTATAATCTTGTCCTTCAATGTATTTATGGGGTGGATTATTCAGGTCGTTCGGATTTTTATTATATAGAGAAATATTTATTTTTGTAATATCTTTTGGGGTGTTGATTACGATTTGTCCATTTTTTTTATGGAATTTAATTTTATCTGGAGTAATACGAACCGGATTATCTTTTGAAGTTATGGTTGTAAAAAAGTTTTGTATATATCCAGTTAATTCTTTTTTAGGTTCTTTTTGTAAACCTAAAATATCAACATTCCCAGTTAATTTTGATTCAAAAACAACATTCTCATCATCACTGTAAGCTAATTCAGTATCTATTATTAATTTTTTGTTTACTATATTATTAATATTTTCATTTTTTGTAATAGTATCTGGAATATCAATGTTGTTTTGTTTTAATAAATCCTCTAATTCTGTAATTCTTTCATCTTTAACTGATAATAATTTCCAAAAATTAGGGTTTGATTGTTCGAGGTCAAGAATTAATGTTCCCTTTCCGCATTCTTGTTTTTGTTTAAAACCAGTAATACAAACAGAATAGGATGGGTCCTTGAACCTTGATATTATAGTATTTAGTAGTTTTTCGTCTATCAAGAACAATATCTCCTTTTTGATGTATTTAAATTTGCAAGAATTTTATTTTGTGTAATAATATTAATAATGATATATAAATAGACTTTGCCATTATATTTTTACCCCCTTTGTTAAAAAAAAATATAAAATTATTCTTCTTTTAGGATAAGTTATTCATATTATCTTATTAAGTAAATATTCAATAGGTATTCTTTTAAATGTTTTTTCTTTTAAAGAGAAATAAAAACATTTATATGCTATGAAATGTGCAATAAAGTATGCGTTTGAACAAATTATTGTTCACGAATATAATCAGGAATCTCATTAGCCTTAGTTGATGGGAGATGATGGCAAATAATTATTAGAAGGAGGCGATTATAGATGTTTATAGCTTATAAATACAGGTTATACCCAAATAAAAAACAACAAGAATATTTTGCAAAATGTTTCGGTTGTGTACGATTCATCTATAATCGTATGCTTTCAGATAAAATTGATTATTATAAAAAAACAAAGAAGAGATTAAACAATGCGCCTGCTCAATATAAGAAAGAGTTTGAATGGTTAAAAGAAGTGGATAGTCTCGCTTTAGGGAACGCATGGATGAATCTACAAGCTGCGTATAATAATTTTTTCAAACGACCAGAAGTAGGGTTCCCAAAATTTAAGAGTAAGAAAAACCATCATTACTCTTACACTACAAACAATCAAGGTGGAAATATTTATTTGTCGGATAGACATATTAAACTTCCTAAAATTGGATTAGTTAGAGTAAAAAAACATAGAGATTTTGAGGGGATTATAAAAAAAGTTACAGTTTCTAAAACCCCGTCTGGGAAGTATTATGCTTCAGTTTTAGTAAATCAAAAAGAAAAAGAAAAACTTCCTAAAATAGATAAACAAATAGGCATTGATTTAGGTATTAAGGAATTTGTTGTTACCTCTGATGGAGAGATGATTAAAAACCCAAAATATCTTCATAAATCAGAAAAAAGACTTAAAAAACTTCAAAAAGATTTATCTCGTTGTAAAAAAGGAAGCAAGAATAGAGAAAAATGCAGAATAAAACTTGCAAAACAACATGAAAAAATTGCTAATCAAAGAAAAGATTTTCTGAATAAATTATCTCATAAGCTTATCATGGAAAACCAACAGATATGCTTAGAGACCCTGAAAATTAAAAATATGATGAAAAATCATAAATTAGCAAAATCAATTGCTGATGTATCTTGGTCAGAGTTTGTAAGGCAATTGGAATATAAATCTGATTGGTATGGAAGAGAAGTAATCAAAATTGATACTTGGTATCCATCAAGCCAGATATGTTCTAATTGTGGGCACAAAGACGGCAAAAAAGCATTATCAATAAGAGAATGGATTTGTCCTGTTTGTGGAACACATCATGAAAGAGATATAAATGCAGCAATAAATATACTTAATGAAGGATTGAGAATATATAATGAAAATTAAATCGTAGGGACTACGAGGATAGCCTAGGTAAACTTGTTTCATTGGAGATATTGACTAGGAAGCTCATCGAGCTTTAGCTCGTGGGTAGTCCACATAGCTTCTTTAACATTCGTTTGAAAAAACCTATATTAATTTTTATAAAACATAAATATTAACGAGTAATATCTATCCACCTCTTACATTTAAAAATGTTAAATAAATACATGATATTACTCATTTTTTATATATAAAAAAGGAAGTAGATAATATGGAGATTCCATACGATACAAAAGCTAAATTAACCACTTATTTATCAGTAATTCTCATTCCAATTTTAGTTGGAGCTGGCTTTACAGAAGCTACTGCTAATATAATCATTGGGATTATAGCTTTAGTTTTAGTTGGGGTTTTGCAGGTTTTAAATGAAAGATGGACTAGTAAATATTTCACCAAAAAGAACCCAGATGAGGTTTGCTACCCAATTAATGAGCCTGATTCAGATGGACGAGGAGCTTAAGTTAAACAATATGGATAAGGATTTATTGACTTTGCGTCATGATTATGAACATATGGTTAAAGCTATAAATAAAAATACTGAAACGATTTCAGACATGAATATTTTTTTAAATAAGTTATGTACCAAGCTTGAGAAGGAGACTGTTGTTGTTGATAATTTGGAGCGTGAGATGCGTCGTTATCAGCAGGTGATTTATGGTGTTGTTATTGCTGTAATAGTTTTTTTTATAGAGCAGGTGATTATGCTTATTAATTAAATTTTATTTTTTTTCTTTAATATATATATTTATAGGTTAGTAATATTTAAATATAATAGAAACATATATAAAATACTATGGATAAAATTAACGAGGAATTCCTAAAAGAAATGAAAATAATACAAAAGGAAATATCTCCATTTGTAGAACAAAAACTAAAAGAAAACAGCATAAGTTTCATCTCAACACTATTTTACTTCTCAGGAGTAGTAAAACAACTACTAAACGAAGACAACGACAAACAAATCAAAGAGATGATTCTAAGATACATGTTAGACTAAAAAAAGAGAGGTGTTCTAATACACATGAAATACGATGAACTAAACAGAAAACAAAAACAACTGATTGCTTCAGAATACCCATACAAAGCAAACCATCAACTATGGGAACACGATAAAGCATCAAAAAGATTCCTAAAAACACTAGGAGAAGTAAGAGACTTCAAAGAAAGAGCCGCCCAAGACGATGTATCACTAATAAAAAAAAGAGATTTCGTAACCGGGAAAGATGTCTCCCCAGCAGGCCCAACAATCAGTATTATAGATACAGTATTAGGGCAAATGGGAGAAGAACCATACAGAGCAGCAATAGAAATAGCCAGAAACGAATTCGACCCATTATTTGTAATAAAAGACCTTTTCGCTATACAAACAACAAGACTAAGAAAAGGAATAGAATACGAGAACGATGTAGGTTTAGGAGTAAATGCAGAAACAGAAGCATGCATGAGTAACCTTGTAAACATCATTAAAGTCGGAAATGACATTATAAATGGTAAAAAACTCGACATAAAAGTAGACGGTTCACTATCTAACCTTATCCTTGATATGGATATAGATGGAATCGACGACATTATAGACGATGATGATATAGACGACGAAATCATAGACACAAATAAAATTGAGGGAAGATAATGGATAACGAGGATATGTATGAAGCAGAATTTATAAATCCTAATCGTAATTATGAAATTTTATTAGAGGAAATGAAAAAGAGATTAAAAGAGTTACAATTGGATTTACTAAATATTAATGACCCTGAGGTTTTGGGATATGCTCAAAAAACATATACAAATTTAAAAATAGAATATTTTAAACTCATGAGAGATGATTTAAACCTACAAAAATTATTCGAAACAGGAGACGAAGAAGATGTTTTATAAACATATGGTTACAGAAGACACATTTAAAAAACTTAATTTCGAACAAATTGAGGATGATGATAAATTATATACAGTATTGGGAAAACTAACACATAAAGAGTTTAATTTTGCTTTATTAAACCTTGGAAGTTTATTAAAAATTATTGCTATTTATTTTGAATTAAAACAACCGAATATTGAAGACTTTTTAAAACTTGATAAAGAAAGAACTCGTACTATGAAAATGGAGAAAATCGTTAAAGAGTTAAATACTAAAATTAATTTAAGATATGAGTTCCCAGATGATTTTGAGGTGATTGAGGGGCTTTACACTTATAATAATGAAGGTTTTTTGTTAATTAACAAAACTGCTTTTTTGAAACAAATTTTAATAGATAAAGGCGAAAACGATATGTATTTATAATATAATCTTATATATAAATATAGAGGTGGATTTTTATTATGAATAAATTCAAAAACTTACACATACATACAGAATACTCACTAAACGATTCTGTCATCAGAATCCCACAGTTAGTAAAAACATTAAAAGAATACAAACAAGACACATGCGCAATCACAGACCACTCATCATGCGCCGGATGGATAGAATTCAACCAAGAATGTGAAAAAAACAATATCAAACCCATATTCGGAAACGAATTCTACTGCCAACCCAACTACGAAAAAAAAACAAAAGACAGAGACCACTTAGTCATCTTAGCCAAAACAGACGAAGGAGTCAAAAGAATAAGAGAACTACAAAAAATCGCCGTAGAAAACTTCTACTACAAACCCATACTCTCTTACGAAACACTCCTACAAAACACAGATGGATTATACTGTACATCAGCATGTTCATTAGGAACCATAGCAAAACTACTTTTAAACAACAATTACGAAAAAGCATATGATTTCGCCGGAACACTATACGACGCATTCAATAAAGATTTTAGTCTTGAATTACAAATGCATCCGGGATATGCTGACCAACGTATCATAAATTTTGAGTTATTAAGACTACACGATGAAACTGGAATTCCACTCACTGTTAGTACAGACGCTCATTTCATTAATGAAGAAAACCGAGATTTAAGGCGAGTTGTACAGGCATCAGCTTGGCATAAATTATATACAGAAGTACAGGACAGTTTAAAATCAAATTGTGTAGGGAATGATAAAATTGTCAAACAAAACGCTATAGAAGCTCATTTTAGAGAAGCAGATATAGTTGAAAAAGCTATCAATCAGACAGATAAAATAGCTAAAATATGTAATGGGAAACTTCCTACCCCAAAAAGAGAAATTCCTGTATTTGACAAATACAGTCGTTATGAAGAATTATTAGCTCAACAGATATGGTAAGTGTGTAAAATGGATAATAAACAATATTTAAGAGAGAAATGTGAAGAAGGTTTAATTAGAAGAGGAATTAACGATAAACCCCATCAAGAAAGATTAGATGAAGAACTTAATGTGATTTTAAATGCAAACTTAGAAGACTTTTTTTTAAACACAAGTTATATTTGCTGTTTATTAAGAGCAAACAACATTGTACTTGCAGACTCAAGAGGTTCTGCCGGAGGAAGCCTTGTATCATATACACTTAATATTACACAGGTAGACCCATTAAAATTTAATTTAAGCTTTGCAAGGTTTTTAAATCCAGAAAGAGCAAAACAATCAATGCCAGATATCGACACAGATATACAAGGAACAAAAAGAGAACATGCAATAGAACTCATAAAAGAGGATTATGGAGAAAACAGAGTTTTCCAAGTCCCTAATTTAATGAGATACTCCCCAAAAACAGCATTAAAAGCAATACAAAGAATATATGATTTAGATTTCCAATACATAAACAAACTAACAAAACTCATGGGAGACGAAGAAAATACAGACAAGATAAAACAAATCCCAGAAATTAAAGCATTCTTCCAAAAAAACCCACAATTCATAAAAACATGGGAACAACTCATAGGAGAACTATACACTTATGGAAAACATGCAGGAGCAGTATTAACACTCCCATATGACATAGAAAACATAGCATCAACATTAAAACAAGGACAATCAAACCTAATATGCTATGACAAAACAATATGCGAAGACACACTCGGATTACTAAAAAACGACCTATTAGGATTAAACACATTAGACATTATAGCAGAATGTTTAAACCTAATAGGGGAAGACGAATCAATATTCAAAAAAGCCGACCTCGACGACCCAAATGTTTACAAAACCATAAACAAAAACCCATTAGGAATATTCCAATTAGAGGGAGCAGCCGGAGAAGAATTCGTAAAAAAAATGCAACCCAAAAACTTCTCTGAACTATCAGCATCACTTGCATTAATCAGACCCGGTGCAATGGATTGTGGAGACACAGACAGATACATACAAAGAAAATTCGGACAACAACAAATAGAATACGACCACCCATTACTAAAACCAATATTAGAAAGAACACAGGGATGTATACTCTATCAAGAACAATTAATGCAAATCACAAAAACATTAGCAGGGTTTTCTGACGCTGAAGCAGATAAAATCAGAAAAGCAATAGGAAAGAAAAAATTAGACCTCCTCGATGAATATAAAATCAAATTCACAAATGGATGTCGAAACAATAATATCTCTGATGATGTTATAGAAACTATATGGGAGAAAATACATGCAGCAGGAAACTATTCATTTAATGAATCACATTCCGTAGGATATGCATTATTATCGTTTAAAACCGGATACTTAAAAGCATATTATCCAATTGAGTTTTATGTTTCTTTGCTAAATAATACAAGTAATGAAGAAAAAAGGGTTAAAATTTATAGTGAAATACAAACACTTGGAGAATTACATAACCCAGATATTAATATTAGTAAAGAGGTTTGTTCAAATCAAAATGGAATCATATATTTATCATTCCCGTTAATAAAAGGGGTTGGCCCAGCAGCTACTAAAGATTTAATAGAAAACCAACCATACGAATCTTTTGAAGACTTCCTTTGTAAAAAAACCAGAAGCATTAATAAGACAACAATTAAAGCTCTAATAGAGGCTGGAACATTTGATAGGTTTAATGAGAACAGAGATGAATTGTATTCAATTATAGATGAACAACAATATTCATGGACAGAAAAAGATAAATTATTTAGAGAATTCCAAAGAATAAAAATTAACCCAGAAAATAATGTACTAACCCTTTATGATTTATCTGAATTAAAAATAGACAAACAAATATCAACAATTCAGGAACTACAATCATCAACAGATTATCAAGACTTTTACATTAAAGTTTTAACAACAACCTTTGAAACTAAAAAAGATTATGCATTCCTAAATGTAACTGACGGAGTAGATAGTATTTCACTATTTGTCCCAGATTTTATCAGAGGAAGATACATTGATGATATACATGAAGTAGGAACACCATTAGTTATTCATGTACATGGGAAACAAGATAAATATAGTATATTATCTTTAATAAACCTACAAAAACCAGATAAAAACCAGAGAGAACATTTATTCTATACAGACAAAGGAAAACAAAAACTACAACAATTACAAGAACAAAACCAACACATTAATGTAGGAATAGTTCAAAAAGTCAAACCATTCATATCAAAAAACGGAAACAAATGCTCATGGTTCACCATCTATATAGATGAAGACACTATTCTTGAAGACAGATTATTATGCTCTGAAACCCAAGTTCTTTTCGAAGGAATGTTTGTATTCTTCTATATGGGTTTGAATGAAACATTCCCACAGATTGAGGAATTAATATGACGACAGACAAACTAAAAAATACTGGAACACAGGCAGCAATATCCTTTTTTAAAGAATATTATATGCATGAATTTCCAGAATTATCTAAAAAATTTAAAGATGACTCCATCGAATATATTATTAAAAACAATGCCCAAATCTTTACAAAGGAATACGTAATGGCATATGATGGATGTGTACAATGTGGATTATGCTGTAGGGACTTTCAATGCCCACACCATAATCCAAAAACTAATCTTTGCACACGTCATGATGACCAAATAATGGATTTATGCAGAACCTACCCATGGAGTGGGGATTTAGGAATTTATCCAGTTTTAATAAATTGTAGATATACGATAAATTTCTTTAAATATTTTTTTGACAAGTATTTTAAAAAAACCATAGAGATGAGGAATAAAGAATGAAACCCGTTATATTAAGTGCGTATATAGATAGTAGAGAACAAAAAATGGGGAAGAAAACACAGGCTTTTTTTAATCAAAAAGGAGTGAATACACAAATTACAACATTAAAGGACGGAGATGTTTCTTTAATGTTAAATAATAAAAAAATTTTACTCATAGAAAGAAAAACAATGGCTGACTTCGCAGGGTCATATATTACAGGGCACCTACAGGACCAAGCTATAAGAATGAATGATGAATATGATTATTATGCCACAATTGTTTATGGAGATGTAAAAACATTAAAAAGAATTCCAACATTAAAGAGAATAACACAAAAAAGTATAGATAAAATGACAGAAAACATTGAAATACTATACAAATGCCCTGTCTTTTTTGTTGAAAACGAAGTACAATACTTAATGAAAATAATGGATATAGCAGAAACTGTTACCAAAGCAAATGCACAAGTTACTGCAAAACCTAAAGTCTCTATGAGTAAACGCCCCGATGTCGATATTCTACGATGCCAAAGAGGAATCGGAGAAAAAATGGCATTACTATTATTAAAGGAATTTGGAAGCCCACAAAAAGTATTAAATGCCTCTAGAGATGAATTAAAAAACATTAAGGGGGTAGGGGATAGAGCAGTAAAAGAAATAAAAGCATTAAAAAAAATATTTGAAGAGGGAGTATAAAAATGAGTAATCAACGTAATTTCAAACCAAGAAAACTCATTCCCAAAAAACAATTACTTTCCTTACTCGAGGAAGGTTATACATTAGATGATATTGGTGAAAAATACCATAAATCCAGAAGTTACATCTCTGAATGTTGCACAATACATGGAATAAAAGTATCAGAGATTGACGGTAGACGAGAAAAAATGAGGCAAAGATACAAAGAAAAGAAAAACAGACCATTCATAGATGTATTATATGAAAAAATAAATCGTGAGGTTAGAAGATGATTGACATAGTTAGATTAAAAGGCTTACAAGAACTAAAAGATGAATACCAACAAATCTTTTTTAATGATGATAATTTCTCAAGAATAGAATACGTAACCATAGACCCCATTGAAAGACATTTAAGAGGAAAAACAAGAACACATGTATTTGCAATAGAGGGGAATGGGTATTATAAAGTAATCCCAGAATCCCCATTACCGGATAATGAGAATGATGTATATTTTTTTGCTCCTAATCCAGAATTTTACGAAGCAGGCTTATTAACTTTTTTTAATGATGGAATTATTTACTTATACAATATTAGCTCCAATACTATTTACTTAAACAAGGGAGTTACAATAGGACAAACCGACACACTCGATGATTCTATATAGGAGGATTGAATAAACATGGACGAAGATATACAAGTATTAAAAATATTAAGCGATACAGCTGATAATATATACTTAACAAAAAGAAGTAATATCGCAAGAATACAAAGCTCTGGATTCACTGATGATGCAAAAAATACATTACATGAAAACATTATAGGTCCATTAGATGAAGCTTTAAAATACATTACCACACAAATATTTCAATCATTAAATAAAATTCCCATTTATAATTTTTTTCTGTCATCAGTTGACGGCATTAATGTGTTCGAAAAAGCACAACTTATATGTATCATAAAAGACATAAATAATTTTAAACATTTTGACAATCTCATCTCATATGCTGGGTTTATCCCAAATCCAAAAACATATAATAAAAATTTCCATAAATTATTGTTAAGGATAGGACATAAACTTGTACAAAGAAATGAACAATATAAATTTGTTTTCGATATTAACTATCAAAAATATCGAGACAAATACCCACGCAGAAGTGAAAAACATATTGAGAATTTAGCAAGGAGAATGGTTGTTAAACGTTTTTTAAAAAATTTATATTTCAGTTGGAAGAAAATTAATAATTTCTAAAAGAGGTAACAAAATGAAATTTAGTGAGTATTTAAATAAAAAAGGATATGGAATAAACAAAGTTGTTGAACTTATTGATGTGTTAGCTGACACAGATATTGATTTTAAAGCAATACAGGACTACCAAAAAACACAATCCTTATCAAAAAAACAATTAGTTAATGTACTTAAAGAGATGGAAGACGGTGTTGTTGATTTAACCACTAATACAATGGATGATATTCAAAAATCCATTAAAGAAGATGGGTTAACAAAAACCGCAAAACATTTCGATATTAGTGTAGATGAATTAAGAACCTACCGTTTACATAAAAAAGGAATAAGGGCAGAAGAAGAGGAAAGAATTAGTGTAGAAAATTCCCCAGCTATTGATTTGTTTAGAGACGATTAATATGATTAATGGAGAAGAGTATTTAAGAAAACAATATGAGTATTTGGATTTAGATGATACTCAATTCCAACCAAATGGACTTGATTTAACCGTAGGAAAAGTATTTGCTCCAGAACATATTGAGAACACAATGTATGGGTTGTATAAAGATGCTAAACTTAAACCTGAATTAAGAGAAGTTAATCATGTAAGTACTTTAGTAAACGGAAGTATTTGTAAAGTGTTTTATTTGGCTCCACACAGTGTATACATTGTAGAGACTAAGGAAAAGATTAAAATTGGAGATAATAATGTTCAATTATACTTCCCTCGTTCTACATTATTGCGTAGTTGTATTGATGTTAGGACTTGTGTTGGTGATGCTGGTTTTAATGGGCATTTGAGTTTTTTAGTTGAGAATAAGAGTGATGCGCCTTTTTATTTGGAGAAAGGTGTTCGTTTTGCTCAATTATTAGATTTTCAGGCTGATGGTGTCATGAAGAAGTATGATGGGGATTATCAGGAGGATTAAATTTCCTCTATTTTTTTTTGATTTTTATGAGTGGAACTATAAAAATAGCTGGTAAGGAGATTAAAGCCGAAGAGGTGAAAGTTTCCTGTAATGTAGATAGTGAACAAGTAGAGTTTATTTTAGATGAGATAGAGAAAAAGGCTATTAATCGACATAAGATTATTGTTGATAATCTTCTTTATGAAAGAAGTAAAACTGTTTCAAGAGTATTAAGTGAAAATTTTTTTGAATAATGTTTTTTCATAAAGAAAAATGTAACATATATGTAACGATTTAAAGAGATGACATAAAATGAATAAAATTACTGTTATACATACAGACGGAAATAAAGAGGATTTCAAACCAAGGTTAATTTCACAAACAATTATAACCGAAACTGGAACTGATAAGGAACTTGCAGAAAGAATACAAGACCGTATTGCTAAAAAATTATATAAACTTAAACAAAATGACGGGCTTACCGAGATATCTACTTCTGATATTAGAGCTGAAGTTTCCTCTCAATTATTAAAAGAGGGTCACTTTAAAGCTGTAGAACAAAATAGAAAATTAGGAATGAGTGTATCAGAGTTTGAAGATTTATTACAAAATGGGTGTAAGGATAACGCTAATATAGGATACACCCCTGAAATGATAGCGAAATATGCATATGATGGTGTAGCTAAAGAGTACGCACTAATGGATATGCCTAAACATTGTTCTGAAGCACATAAAGAAGGATTGCTTCACTGGCATGATATGGAATATTTCCATTTAAGACCTAATTGTATGAATTACGATTTACGTTTTTTTGCGAAGAATGGACTTAAGATTGATGGTCATGGGTTAATGGGTTCTGTCGCAAAATCAGCTAAATCGTTAGAGGTACTCTTAAATCACTTGCTTCAAGCTTTTATGGCAGGAGCAACCGTATTTAGTGGTGGGCAGGGATATGCTAACTTCAATTCTCTATTGTCCGTATTTGCACGTGGAAGAACATATGAAGAAATTAAACAAGCTATTCAGGGTTTTATTTTTAATTGCAATATGTCTTTAATTTGCCGCGGGGGGCAATGTTTATTCTCCTCTATAGGAATAGATATGTCTATGCCAGAGATTTTAAAGAATGAACCAGCTATAGGCCCAGGAGGTATTGTTAGCGGGGTTTATGGTGATTACCAAAAAGAAGCTGATTTAATTTTTAGAGCTGTACTTGAAGTATCTAATGAAAAAGATGGAATAGGAGCATATCATCGTTTCCCTAATATTTTAATTAACATTAGAGAAGGAGACTTAGATGAATATAGTGGGAATTGTAAATTAGTACATGAGGTAGGAGCTAATAATCCAACATTATATTATGTAAATTGTACTGATATGGAAAAAACTGTAATGGGATGTCTTGATGGTTCTGAAGGTATATGGACTCGTATTAATGGAAATATTGAATATTATACTTTTAAAGAGTTATCAGATTTATTTAATACAGATTATGGTGTTACTGATATTAGTAAGTTCAATATGGAAGTATTAACTATTAATGATGATAGAAAAATCATTTGGTATAAAGTTAATAATTTCGTTAAAAATAAAGACCGTTTATTGTATAAAGTAGATTTACAAGGTAATAAATCTTTTATTTGTGATGATACTCATGATATGATTACTTATAAAGGTTTAAATCGTATTAATGTGTTAGATTGTACAGAGGGTAGTAATCTATTAGATGTTAATTGTACAAATATTGGTGTTAAAGTCAATCAAGATTATTTAAGTACATTATATGGTTTTTGGTTAGGTGATGGTTCTAAAACAGATAATAGAGGTGTGATAACTGTTCAGAAAGAAGATAAAAAAGAATACCTTGAAAAAATATTTGAATTATCTAATGTTAATTATGAATTAAGATTTAGAGAAAGAAAAGTAGATGATAGACATAAATTATATAAGGTATATAAGTTTATTTTTGATAAATCTGTATTTGATAAAATAGATTTAAATAATAATGATGTTTTAGCAGGAATATTAGCAGGATGCTTATCATCTGATGGATATATAAGAATTAATGGTGAATATAATAATAGTTTATCTTGTGAATGGGTTTCAACTAATTCAGAATATATTAAATTATTTAAATACTGTTGTTTTAATTTGGGAATTAAATTCAGTAGTAGATTAGTAAAAGGTGTTAAAAAACAACATAATGATTTTGAAAGAGTATATATAAGTTGTAATTATTCAACAGTTTCATTAATGAAGCAATTGTTTTTAAGACAAAAACAACAAGAATTAATTGATGATGTAATTAATAATTATAGATATATTGATGAAACCAAAGGACAAAGAATTAAAGATATTTCTTTATATGGAAAAGGAGATAGTTATTGTATAGAAGTTAATGGTCGGATGATATTTGGTGATGATTTTATATTAACTGCTCAATGTCGTACTGCTTTACCTATGAATTATGCTTTTGATTATGAAAAAGATTGTTTAAATACTGGTAATTTTGCATATACAACATTAAATTTACCATTAATTGCTTTAGATAGTAATGGAGATGTTAATAAATTTTATCAAAAATTAGATGAAGTATGTGAAATTGCTTATGATGGTTTAATATATCGTAGGAATTGTGTTATAGATACTATTTATAATAAACATATGTCTGATTTTCTTTTACAAGAAGATAAAGATACTGGAAAACCATTGTATGATATAGACAATACTACAATTACATTAGGTTTTTGTGGGTTGCATGAATGTTTAGAGTCTTTAAATAATATATCAGATAACGAAGGCGAAAAAATCCTCAAATTCCTTAATAGTAAAAAAGAAGAATTTCATGAACGTGATAACCTTCGCTGGAGCGTAATAGGCTCTCCCGCGGAATCTACAGCTCACCGGTTTGCCCTAATTATTAAGGACAAATATCCAGATGCTATAGTACAAGGCGTAAAAGGTAGTTATTACTTAACCAACTCTAATCATATTCCTGTTTCTGATGATTCAAATATAATAGCACATATTAAAAACGCCCAACAATATAATAAACTCACATTAGGAGGTAGTATTCTTCATTTATGGTTAGGAGAAGTCTGGAGTGATGCAGAAGCAATTTGGAGTTTAAATAAAAAAATTGTAGATTCCGACGTAACTTTCTGGGCATACTCAAAAGTATTTACTTATTGCCGAGAATGTCAATTTACTATTAATGATAATATAAACGTTTGTCCTATTTGTGGGTCTAATGATTTAGTAACTTATGATAGATGTTTTGCCGGTGATACTTTTATTTATATCAAAAAAGACAAGATTATTAAACCAGTAACATTAAAAGATTTTGTTGAAAATTATCATGTTACTGATTGGCAAGTTCCTGTATTTGATTACCAAACACAGTCTTATATTTGGAGTAAAGTCAAAAGAGGAATAAAAAACCCTCCCGAACCAATGATTAATATTCGTTTTAACAAAGGATATGAAGTTACTTGTACACCAAATCATAATTTCTATGATTATAAAACATATAATAGAAAAAGCAGTATGTATAGCACGATTGCTGCTAATAATTTAAGTATTAAATCTCGTGTAATAAATCATAGGTGCCCGATATTTTTAAACAATACAGAAGAAAATTATTTAGGTACTTTTATTGGATTTGTTTTAGGTGACGGGAACGTTACTTTACAAAAAAATGGTAAAAATATTTTTATTAGATTAAAATTTCACAAGAAAGAAAAATCAGATTATTGTAAAGAAATTCTTGATAAAAATAATTTAGAATATACTTTTTCTGATGATAATATAGATAAAAGATATAATACTCAAACATATTCTTATTATATTGGGGCTAACAATATAGGTAATAAAGCGTATGATATGTTTAATATGACACGTGGGAACAAGAAAGCAATTATTGATATGTGTTATAATCAAGATTTATTTATTGGTATTTTTGCTGGATTAATCAACTCAGATGGAAGTGTATTAATTGAATCTAGAAAAAATAGTATAATAACAAGTTTTAGTCAAGTGGACAAAGATATTTTATGGTTATTTTACAATATTGCTTTATTATTAGGAACTAACCCATCAATTAGTTTTACTCAAAGAGATGGATATGATTCTATAGGGAAAATTGAAATAACATCATTACGTACATATGATATTTTAAATAATATTATATTACGTTCTCCATTTGATAAAGCATTAATAAAAGGGAAATGCATTTCAGACGCAAAATCTGTTAATGGTATGTGTTCTGTATCATCAATATCAGAATCTATTGTACAAAATTCTTATTGTATTGAAACTGAGCATGATGGTCATAATACATTATTTAATGGTGTATTAGCACAAAATTGTACTGGTTATTATTTACCAACACTTGGATTTAATAATGGGAAACAACAAGAATTTAAAGATAGATATAGACACAAATTATAAAAATATAAGTGTTGAGAAAAATGATACAAAAACAAAAAGAGCGTTATTTCTCCCGTGATGTAATTATTTCATATAATTCTGATACCGGTGCTTATCAGTCAAGAAAATACAGGGTTGGGGAAAACGCTTTATATTGTTTCGGGGAGAATAATTATGTTAAAAGCAAAAGGGATATATGCTTACCGAGATGTTGATACTAATCAAATTGTTTATATAGGACAGACAAGTAACTCTTTTAATGAACGACACAAACAACATTTGAAGGTTAAAACGAATAATCTTTTCGAAAATAAACTTCAAAAACATCCAGATAAATATAAACTAACCCCATTATTATCTTTTTTTACATATAATATTTCTCACGATGAATTAAATTATTGGGAGAAATATTATATTAACCAATGCAAAACCTACCACAAAATAAATGAAGATGCGTTTAATTTAACGATAGGTGGAAGAACAAACTACCCAGAAAATACACGGAAAAACAAATATACGATATTTGATTCATCAAAGGTACATTATCTACCAAACCATCTATACCATAATAATGAAAAAGGAGATAATCCCAAAAAATGCTTCATGCTCAGATACAACCATAAAGATGTATCTATTGGACAATTTTTTTATGACCCATTCACACCGGAATTCATTTCCTCCCTTATCGATGAATGTTTATAAAAAAGTTTAAATATAACCTTAAAACAAAAATAACAAATAGGTGTATACAAGATGAAGCAAATGTTAAAAATCAGAGAGATACAAACCAGTTTAGTTATCGGATTTCTGGCTTTTATTATGCTTTTTTTATCAAGATTTTCACATCCATTACCCCAAGAAACAACAATGCACTTAATCTTGATAGCCACATACATTATGTTGATAATTATTATCACCTTATATATTACATTAAAGAATATACATAATATCAAAAGTGATATAAGACAAATCTCATTCCAATGTTATAAAGCATCACTAACAGTGGGAATTTTAGCATTAGGAGAAGGAGTATTATCTTTAATAGCATACCCCCCTATTAGAGAAATAGATATATTATTTTTAACATTTTTCATAATGTTATTTTATCTATTCATCGTAAATATATACATAATGTACAGTTGCATAATATTATCTGATAGAATTAAAGAATTAGATACATTAGAATAGAGGCAAGCTTAATGGACTCAAAACAAAAATTAACCAATCATAACTCTATTGAAAATATTCTCAAATTTTCTTTACAAACTCAAGGAATAAAAAAGGATATAGATAAAATTTGTTTTAATATTCTTTTACAAAACGAAATCACTTATGATTTATGTTTTTTAATCGATGAGGACGATACATGGATTACTTTCGTTGAAACAACATATGATGGTTTTGAGAAAGTTAGGGTTGTCAATAAAGATTATATTTGTAGTATTGAGGTAGTGTATAATGAGGAATTGTTATTGCTTCTTGATACTCATGAGAAAGAAGATTATAATGAACATATTTATTCTTAATTTTTTTTTATTTTTTTTAAATATATCCTATATTTATAGTATTATGATGAAAAAAAATATAGGTAAAAAAACTACCTATATTCAGCCACAACACCAACCTTCCTAATTTTCGCAGAATCCTCAGAAGCATCATCAGACTGATTATAAAACTTAAACCTCATCGCATTCTCAAAAATAGGAATAGTACGAGCCTTATACAAAGAAATCTTACCAATATACAAACTAATACTAGAATCACCAATAGTAGTAACCTCAGTAGTAGTAGTTGTCTTACCAGTAGTAGAATCAACACTCTCCTTAGTGACAGTTTTCTCACCTTTAGCCTTCTGCATATAAGTCTTAAACTTATCAGTAGCAGAAATAGATATAGACTTAATAGCCACATCATCTTTAATCTTCTTAAACACAGCAGCTAAATTAACAAAACCATCTTCCTTAGCGGTAGTACTAGTTACATTACCATTGGTGTCCTTAAGAGTATCATAATTTAAAGTAGAAGCTACAGGGTCATGAATATAATTCAAAGTAGGAATATTCATACTATAAACAACATTACGCCCTTTATCATCACTACAAAGATTTAACCTTAAACTATTTTTAGGAATCCAACTATCACAAGCAATTTGTAAACCTACATGGTTAAAGTGGGTAGTTGTTGAATCATTTTTCCAATAAAACAAGGTTTCCCCATCTTTAGAAATCCTATTATAATAAACTTTACACTGACAAACTTTTTGAGGCTCAGTATACTTAGTTGTAGTTTTAACAGTTTTTTCAACTTCCTCATCAACCAATCTTTCAACTTGAACCTCTTCGTAGACTATTTCCCCTTTTTCATCTTTTTTATCCTCCATTACAACATTACCCTTGTCATCTGTAACATCGTGCCCATCTTTATCCTTTTTAGGTACTTTAACTGGTTGTTTCTCGGTAACAGTCTTTTTAACTTTCTCTTTGACCTTTTCAGTTCTAACTTTTTCTGTCCCCTCTGTATGCATTTTAATCTCATAATGATTTTTATCGCCAACTAAGGTTGGGTCGAAAGGTAACAGTTTTTCGTTATCTTGAGGATTATACATAGGGTAATAGTCAGATTCTATAGCTCTAATTTTCTTTAATTCTATGGTACATGACCTAATTACTTCAAATTTATCTTCGTCTCTTAAACTTACAAGTCCAATCTCTTTGACATTATTTAAACGATTGTTAGCCCCATCAATACTTACTTGTACATATTGAGTTTGAATATCTCCTTTAGAGTCTTTTTTGACCACAAATGGTGGTAACTCAAAAATCTCATAGGATTTTAAATCATGTAATTGTTGTAAAACATATTTGCCTTCAGAATCTTTAATATACTGATAATATAATGTATAGGTTACATTATTATATACGACATTTTGTTGGATAACTTTTCCATAATATTGGTTAATGATTTCTTGTTTTGACTTATTTAAATCAGGGAGTGTGTCTGTATTTTTCAGTATTTCTTTTCCATCTAATGATAGATTTTTGTTTGTTGGAGCATCATCTTCATAAGATGAACTAATATATAATCCTAACCCTTTAATGAGTTCGGTATCGTTAGCTGAGCTATCTCCACTTAAACCTCCAGCATTAAAACCAATTTTTATACCAGAGTATTTTGTTAAATCTAATGTGTTGCTTTTCTCTTGGATTTTGTAAAGAATTTCGTTTTCTTCTCCAATTCCTCCGGCTGTGAAATGCAATGCTTCTCCATCTTTAACAACTACATTACTATTCTCATTAATAACTCCTGCATTAATATCAAATAATGCTATATCATTATCATTATATGAATAATCGTAATCAAGTTTCAAACGCAAATTATGTTCATCATACTCTGTAGTTGCATCATAATGACTATAATCAACACTGTCTTTAGTAAAATCATCTAATGTTAAATCACAATAATATAAAGAGAATATATCAAAAGTTGACTCTTGAGATGGAATTGTATACTTATCTGTTACGATAGCGTCGTTTTTAATATAAGCCTGTGTATCAGACCCAGCTATATCAATAACCATCTTATTGGACGGGTTATCTGTAGCCCAAACACGAGCAAACTCCCAATTACTAAACTTATCAGTTTTTAAATTAGGATTACCCATATATTCTTTGAGTATAGTATTACCATTAATAGTTTTACTAGTAACACAAACATTCTCATCAGAATATCCTGCACCAACATTAGACTGTTTTCTAGTTAATGTAAAGTTAAGAGCATATTTCTTTTCATCACTATAAGATAAAACTGGAGTGTCTGAATCTCCTTTAAACTCAAGTTTCCATCTGAATGAGATTCCTCCACCGGTAATAGCAGTAGATTCATCAAGTTTTAATTCTTGCCAACCTCCTCCAGTATCTGCATATAAATGATACTCACATTTTTCTGGAACTTGAATATTTCCAGTGGCTAAAATTTTAGTAATTGGTTCTTTATTTTCATATGTGACTGTTCCACTAATAATATGTCCTTCTTTACTATATTTTTTTTCTGTTCCAGTAAAAGTAGCACTATTATACCAAATTTCTAAATATCTTTCTTTTAATAAAAAGTGAGATGCATCTCCTGCCCCATAATATCTGATACAGAAGTCTTTAGGATTATCTGGTTTATATGTTTCCACATAACATGACCCAGTACCCTCTTTTGGACTATGTATACATACTATAACATATTGCCCTTTAGGTAGGTTTAAACCATCTTTGATTTTAATGGTAAAACCATCTTCTATGATTTGATATCCATCTTTTTCTTTAGCATTCTCTAATGAAAAGTCTTTACTGGTGTAGACTTTTTTCTCTAACCATACAGTGTTTGTTTTATTGTTTGGACCTTGTCTTTTCCAGATTACGAATTTTATTGAGTCACAATTTTTAAATTTTGTTATAGGAATATGTATTCCGTTTAATTTATAATCTGTATCAGTATAGAAGGTCATTGCTGGGAATTCACTTGACCAATCGTTTTTCCCATTTTTACCTTTTGTAATAGAATATTCTCTTTCTGTAGGGGTAACATCTTTATTTTTTGGTCTGTTTGAGGCATCATCGTCCCATGGGTTGAAAGTGGTAGCTTTAGCTTCTTCGTCTGTCATACCTACTCCAGAAGCATTATTATTATTTTTTAATTTAACTGTTCCTTTCTCTCCATCAACTTCCATATTAACATTTTCTGTAATATGTTTTACAGCTTCTTCTCCTTTTAACTCCTCTTTTGTGAGAACATTCTCTTGAGATACTACAGTTTCAGTTTTCTTTTCTTTTTCGTCTGTTTTCTTTTCATCTGTTTTTTTTTCATCTTTATCTGTGGTATCTACACTAACAGATTTCTCTCCCAGTAAAGTTACAGGAATTGTGATTACTTCAGCACTAGATGTTCTAATAACGAAATTTCCTTGAGAATCTGTAGTTAAATAAAACTTACTTCCTTCAATTTCATTAGCATTTTTAGTACCATTAACATTATCTGGCATATTAGTTTCAATATTTAAACTATTATACCCTTTCTCCGGAGTACTATCAACAATATCCTCTCCGGTTAATGTATATTTTAAACGAGGAGGAAACGCTATGTCTTTAGTATAAGATAATTCTTTCTCTAATCTTCTTAATCTTTCATGATGGCTACGCATTCTAACATGTAAAGATGTATCATCTTGATTAATGGTTGGGGCCTTATTATCATTTAAATAAGTAGTAATAATACCAATAAGAAGCATACCACCGGGCAGAGGTACTGTTAAATCAGCTTCATTATCCTCCATATAAGCTTTAGAATTAATTGCCTTTAAATGCCCATCAACATCCATATAAACATATGTTTTAACATTCCCAAACTCACTTGCCCCATCAATACTAATATGAGTATCCATACATTTTACTTTTTGCCCATCAATCACAGCTTCTCCCATTTCGCAAAGATAGGTTGAACTATTAGCATAAACATCTCTAAAATGCAAATCATATGCTGTTTCATCATAATACAAACCATCGTTCCCAGTTTGCTCTAATAGTTTACCGTAATTCCCATCTCTATCAGCTAATACAGCAAAAGTATCATCATTAATGATTTCATCCTCATCACCATTAACGGAAACATCGTATTGATTAATATTTAATGGTTTAATAACGAAATATAATTCACTAGCACCGACAGTAAAATTATTCACATTCATTTCATCACTATGGTCTACTCCATCATCAAATGATTCTTGGTTTTTAGATGGAGCCATATATTTTGTATCAAAAGGTTCAATCTCTTTATGTGATAATCCCGGAGCAGTACTACAAAAAGTTTCATTAAAAACAATTTCAAATTCACTTGCTAAAGTGTTCGCTGGTAATTCAAAACTAGTTCTTTTCAATAAAAAATCAGTATCATCTCTTAATTCACACCAAACAGTAACTGGTTTTTTACTTGTATTTCTAAATTTAGCTATAATACTATATAAGGAAGTTTTACTTTTTTTAATTTTTTGACGGTACCCATATCTTCTAATAGATAACCATTTCTCCCTATCTTTATCAACTAAATTCATAGTGTCAATATAACGTCCAGAACGTCTAGGAGCAGGAGATAATAAAAAAGCATTTTTATCTTCTCCTAAAATAAATGCATCATTTTGATGATGGTCATTGATAACAGCCCTTAGAGCATCAGAAACATTAGTCTGTATCATATTAATATCGTCAGCATCAGCTATTGCTCCGGGTCTTAAACGCCCAATAACTCTATTATAGTAAGAAGGCATTATTTTTCATCTCCATTCATATTCTCATGTATACTATTAACAGTTTTTAATAATGTACTCATTTTTTTTGTAAGAGTATTAATTTTTTTAGTTAAAGAATCAACTGCGTCCTTAATTTCATCAATATCGGTTTGTTCTTCTAAATTACGAACCACTACGTCTTTGATAATATTATTATCAGCAGATACTTGTTCTAAATCCACATTATTCAATATATCTTGTGTTTCGCTAACTACTGGGATAATATCATTTAATTTATTGATGCTTTCTTGTTGTTTCTCTCTAGCTTTAATTTGATTATACTCTGCCTCATGTTGTGCTTCAATATGTATTCCCATAAAAAACAAACCACCTTTTTATATTTTCATTTCAATAAGGAAAGTTATCGCTATATCAGAATTTTTAGTAAATTTTGGAAATACGGCAGCTGCATAATGTACAGTGTTTGGGTCGGTACTGTCAGAACTATCAACAATAGCTAATTGGTTAATTTGACTTCCGTATTGAATATTATCAATATCTAAATCAGCAGTAAATTTTACACTAACTTTTCCAGTATCGTTATCTTTAATAGTGTTTCCTTGTAATTGTAAAGGAACACGTGTGTATGTTGGCTCGTCTGCTAATTTGATTTCATTAAAACCATTATTGTTATCGTCGTTACTAAAAGCAGGGTCGTCACTGTATCCTATTGCTAAATATCCAAAATTTTCTTGAGAAAAAAGCTTCTGTAAACCTTTTTCTTTCCCATTCATATATACGATTTGGTCACTACTCACTACCATCTAAATCAGCCTCTTTATTTGTTTCTTGTATAATGTTTCCATTTTTATCTTTTTTAATTAATTTCACAGTCATTTCATTATCTAAATCAACATTAAGTATCATTATTTAACTCCTCTGCCTTTAACAATTTTCAGCTTTTCACATTCCCCAACACCTCTATGTAATCCAATTTGGATAAAAGGATTAGGGAAATAATTCTGTATAGCTGGAAGATTATTAAAACTTTTTTTAATATTTGAACTATTAATTTTAAAACTCAAACTACTAAAAGCATTTTTAAGATTTTTATTTTCCTCATATAATAATTTAAACCCTTTTATGCTTTTATCAGTATATTTAAGGAGATAATAATTATTCTTTACTGGGTTAACAACTTCCATTTTAAACCAATAAATTTGCCCAGAAACTAAATTATCAACATTAATATTATATTTAATCTCATCTAAATCCTTAAATTGAGCATTAGATTTATTCCAACCATTAGCATAAATTTCCTTAATCAATTGTCCCGGAGTTGTCCCATGATTTTCATATATTCCAATTTTAATCAAACTATTTGGATTTCCCCTAAAACCATTAGGGAAAACAGTAATACTACTAATATTAGAACTACGAGCAGTAAAAGACTGATAAATCTTATCTTCTAAAACAAAACCATCATCACCAGCATTCATATCACTTTTTAATTGAGACATTGTTGTAACATCATCATAAAAAGACCCAGAAAGATAAGCGTCTTTTTTATCCCCAATTAAACTAGTATATTCACTATTGGTTCCCATAAAAGCATTATTTACAAGAATATTACTATCAGTGTTTCTATACAAAACAACCAATTCTACAGAATAAATCCTATAAAATTCTCCCGGACTTAAATCATCAAAACTTAAGTTAACAGTTAAACCATTATTAAACATATAAGCTTTTTCTTGAGAGTCCAAAATATTAATATTTAAAAGTTTTTTATCCTCACTGTTAATTATGTCAGATTCAGTATATATAATTTCTCCATCTTGTTTTTTAGAAAAATCAACCTCTATATAGTTGTCAAAAATATAGACAGGATTATTGTTTCCATCGAACCTAAATCTTACTTTTACTTCATCTAAACGGAACCTGTTTTTATATGGTAATTGGATTTTCTTCTTGAAATATCCAGATTCAATTTTAACCGTTAAAGAATCAGCTAAATCAACATAATCAGCACATTGCACAATCATATCTAAAGGAGACCCAGAATTATAACCCTCTATTACAAAAGAGAATGACTTAAATGAATTAAAATCATAAGCTATGTTTGAAAAATCAGATAACTGAATCCAATATGGTTTACGAATCTCTAAATAATCATCATAATTGTCAAGATAATCTAATGATAAGTCTAATGCATCATTAAACATAATGTTCTCAATAGATTTTTCATTCCAAAACTCAATTAATTTAGTATTTTCATTAAGTGTTGCTTCATCTAATTTAAATAAAATACTATCAGAATCTTCTTCGTTTTGATGAAAACCATCAATTTTGTTGGGTTCAAAAACTTTTATATTTTTTTGAGCTTCGTTTATAATATAATTGTTTTGAATTCCATAAGAACAATGAATCTCCTTTAAGGTATTAGGTTCTATAATTGATTTTAAATACATCTTTTCTATTATAGCTGATTCAGGAATATTTAAGTTTTCGAAATGCACAGTAATATCATCAACACCTAATATATCATTTTCGGTGTTTTTAATATAACTATAACTATTTTCTTTTGAATCCATTCTGTACAAATTAACCCAATTTGTTTCTTTTTTAGATAAATTTATATATTCATTATATGTATTAGCTTCAAAAAATTGTGGAGTGTTAAATGTTATTAAATTGTTTAATGGAGGAGTATATTGAATAATACGGTCCCAATTGAGAATATAAGTTTTATTGGTGGCATTTCTAACAAAAGCACTAATTTCTGATGGAGATGGAATAACAATATGATTAAAGTAATCAAAAACAAAATCATCTCCAGAATTATCGTCCTTCTCGAAATACATTACAATAGTGTTTAATAAGTTTAAATCATCATGTTTTAGGATTTTTGTTCCTATACTTTTTAGATTTGCATATCCATCTTTTTGTAATATATAATTATCATTATATGAGGTTACATATTTTATATAATATTTTTCTACATGTGTATCGTATTCAACACTTAACCCATGTAATTTTCCGGTATTATCTTTTAATGAAATTCCAAATTCTAAATTTGGTGTTTCTCTTAATAATTCTGGAATTAAAACTCTAAAGAAGTCAAAGTCTTTATTTTCTTCTATTAATTTCACCCCATGTTGTGTTGTTTTAATATTGAATGTTTTATGATGGTTATTGTTTGCTTCTTTTAAACTATCAATCCATAGTTTATGACCGGTGTTTGTAACTTCGGCTTCTTCGTTACTGATTTTTCTAATATCTTCAAAGTTGATTGTTTCTTTAAAAGAAATATTTGAAAAATCATAATCGAATAGTAATTTTTCTATATCTTTAACTCTACTTAATGATTTTGGTTGTTTTTGATAAGATAAAAGATATTCTGGAGCAATATCTAAATCTATGGAGTTATTGTTTTCTGAAACATCTTTAATGGTTGGGTGTGGTGATGATGAATAAAAATCAAGATTATAATTAAAATTACAACCATTATAAGCACTTAAGCCACTTGGAACTAATCTAATACTTTTTAATATATCTCCACATTCATTTGTTTCTTCTATTTCATGATATTTTAAACTTTGTATGAAATAAATTATTTTATCATAATCTCCCAAATCAATAGGGATATATGGTTTATATGTTTTGTGCAAATAAAAATCTAAATTATGGTCAAAAGTTGTATCCACAATATACCTGATTAAAAATTTAGCTCCATATGGTTTCGCTTTCTGTATAAGAGCATTAATTTCCGAATTATCTATAATAAAAAAATTACTAGGAATATCTTTCAACGGAATATTAATAAAAAATACTCCAGTATCCCAGAACCTTTCTTTTATTTCGTATGTATACTTATCAATATTTTCTAAAGCATTATACTCTTTTGTCCTTTTCACATATGTTTCTGCGTTTTGCCTGTTTTTAAAAGTATATAATAATTTAGTTTTTTCGGTTCCGGTTTTTTCATCATAACTATGTTCTAAAACCTCAAAAATATGTCCAGCCCAAGCCTTAGTATTCCAGTTCATTGCTTTAATCGGTGGATATAAGTTTAATAATTGGTTTTCGCTGGACGGAGCCCATCTAAATAAATAATCAGACATGTATGTATAGGTAGGAATAACTCCCATATGATGAAAGATTTCTGAATTTAACAAACCAAATTTATTAATAAATCCATTAGATTCGAATTCCTTGAATTCGTTTTTGAGCTCGTTTGTCCCAGTTCTTAATGGTTCAAAATTAACATATTGTGAATGCTCATTAATTTCTTGTAATAATTTAAAAAGGTTTTCTCCAACATATTCTTCCAATAAGTTTATTGTATAATTTTCTCGACTTAAATATTGGTATGCGTGTTCGTTAGTGTTTTTACATTCAGATAATTGATTTAAAAAAGATTGTCCTTCATCTATATTAGAGGATATATTGAATGGTTGTTTCCCCGCTTTATATGGTAATTTTTGTTTTTTAAACAGCTGAGTGACCTTATTACTATAATTTTTACTCTCCAATCTATATGTATCTTCATATGGAGAGAAGTTATAGATATGGATTTTATGTTCTAATTCAGGAACATATTTTTCATATGAACAGTTTATTGTTAATGTTTTATAAAACATTCCAGTAGTATGTCCATAACATATAAAATGTACGGAATGTTGTCCTATTGTAGTACACCTACTGGATACAAATAATAATTTTGATTCCCCGTCTTCCATATCTCCAATTTCTACATATGGAACTAAATCTGGTTCATCAATAATTATAGAATTTGGATTTGCAATTTGAATTTTAACATCTTTTATTAAAGTCCCACTAATGTTTTTACAATAAATTTGATATTTATACAATTGATTAGGAAGTACAGAATCTTGGGATTGTTCAACCTCGAAGATGAATTGTTTTTTTTGGTTAATAATTTCCGAATATAAATCTACTGTCTTAAAATAAGCCATTCATGTTACCTCACTAATTAGATATTCTATAGATATGCTTTTAAATATTCTTTCCTTTAAAAAATAAGAAAATAGGTGGATATTTTTATCCACAGTCTTTCGGACATGGAGATTTCCCTACTTCTATGATTTCCTCTGTAGAGTCTTTTGTATGTAAATAATCGTATCCTATTATTTTAATATCAGATAAACCTATATCATCAGCTTTTATTTTTATTATAGCCTTTGATGATGTGTATGGTTCCATATCTCCTATTTTCCAAGTAACAATTATGTTTTCGTTTCCATTCTCTTGTAATTCTTGGTTAATTACATAGTCTCCATCATCGTTTTCAATGGATAAAAATGTATAATCTCCCAAATATGACATATTATTGTTCAGTACTTGTCCCAAATTAATATCTATAGTAACATCTTTATTATATTTTATTTTGTTATTAACATTGATATATAAAACATTAATGTAATTTTGTTCAATTACTTTAGACTGTATTTTTGCTATAATATCAAAATTACTTTCAATCCCACAGTAAACAGGAAGTGTAATTTGATTTGGGATTAATGTATATGAATTGATTTGTAAAATGGTTGAGAAAATACCTTTGTTTTCCAAACAGTTATTAATGAAATCAAAATTATCTTTTTTAATATTACAGTTATAATTTTTTAAGTTACACATTTTGTAATAGACGGTGATGCTATCTGTGTCCCCGGGTTTAGTTATAAGAGCATTAAACAGAATTTTATTAGTGATGGTTTCCTCATATCCCTCTAATTTTACTTTTATAATAGCTACAGTTCCAGCTTTATAGCTTTCCCATGTATCAATATATTTTAATACTGTTTGTTTTTTGTCATCGGTTATTTCTTCTCCAGAATAGTTAATTACAGATGGGTTGTATAATGTGTCTTGTTTAGAGGCAAGACTGATGTTTTTCATGATGTCGGATATTTTTTTATCTGAGTCTGAAGTGTTTTTAATTGTTATCTCAAAGTTATATGATTCATCTGTGTAGACAGTGGTTGTTAGTGTTTGTATTTTTCTCCATGTTCCATCAATTTTCCTATACAAATATAATGGGCGATTATATATGTATTTAATGGCATCTTTATCCTCATATCCGAAAATACCAACTATTTTGAATGTGTCTCCGCTTTTAATTGTTATATTATTGTTTTGTGCGTAATTATATTTTTGTTCTTGGTAAACAAAATCAGTATATTTTAATATTGTGTCAATTGGAGTGATATTCCCTTGTATAACAGCAGAATTATATATTAAATTTCCAGCATACTCTATATGAATAAAATTATCAAATAACTCCTCTATAGTATAGTAATTCTCCCCTAAAGTATCTGGAAGATTTATATAAAAAGTTATTTCCCCATTTTTATCCGTTCTTCCTTTTATAATTTCCTCATCTAATTGTGGATAATTAATATAAGCAGTTATAAGTTGATTTTCCAAACTTTTCTTTTGTATAGAACGCCCTCTTTCTACTTTAATTCTATCTGATGAAACAACCTCGTTTCCTGAATCATCTTTTTCATATATAACCTTTTTATTTTTATCCAATATACGATAAGCATTCATTTCAATACTATTCTTAATAATAAACGGAGCTAACTCCCCATCATCAAAATTACTTGAATCTATATTCATAATCGTATAAGTTAGAGGAGCATATGGATTATCAAAAGGCTTATTAGGATTTTTCTCCCCATCATTATGTTTATAACATTTTTGAGGACAAGAATTTTTATCCATAAATAGTAAATCATTATCTCCTGTAATATCTAATGAAGTTAAAATAGAATCATAAACACTTAAAGTAATATAATTATCTAAACGAGGAGTTTGACAATCAAGATGATAAATAGTTTGAGGTTCTTCAAAAATCAAATATTGTAATAAAACTTGTTTTTCAGTTGTACTAACAAAAGGAATTTTAATATGTAACTGTTGCTTAGGAGGTATTTTTTTAATATGCAAATATACATTCTCTTCTCCAGTCAAATCATTATCAGGGGTTAAATTCTCAACATCTACTATATCAATAATATCACTATTAACACTATTAAAATTATTATAGAAATTATAGAAAACCCCACCTCTTGTAACCCATTCATCAGTGGTTTGTGTGATTTCATTATCTGTTTCTTTTAATGTATTTAACTCTATACGAATATTTTTCAATTCATCTGTGGTTGTATTTGATACTTTTAATATAGCTAAACCCATTTCGGATAACCCTGTCTGCGCATCTTCGCTACATAAATGAATATCCTCGAAAGTTCTTCCAATTTCTGTTGATTTAATGTTAATAGGGGCATGAATATTATCCCCCTCCCATGCTACAAGGTATTCATAATCGAAACTAGTACTATCCTCTCCTCTAATTGTTATTTTATCATGATATTGTATATGATTTGGAGTAATAGTAATAATTTCTTCTGTTGGAGTCAATTTACACCCTTGTTGGTTTTGTACTTCTACTTTAACATGGTATTTCCCAGAGTAATATTTATTTATCTTTATTTTCTTTATTTCTTGTTTTTTAAAAGAAATTTCGTCTCCAGACTCATCTACAACAATGGTTTTTTGTGGATTGGTCTCATCAAAAATATTAACAATAGCATTTGTTAATGGTTGGTCATCAATACGTTGAATATTAATTTCCTGATATTGCTCATTTGGATTTTTATTCTGAAGATATTTTAAATCCGGATTGTTTTCATCAAATATCCTAAATTTAATTTGTTGCCCTATAACCTCATAATTTACGGTTACTGCCTGTGAAATATCTTCTTGTATTTCTTCATTATTTTTCCCAACATAACATCTTTGAATCCATGCTGTATGTGTTCCACAATCTTGTTGTGCGACAACACTATACCATTTTTTCATATTAGTAAAGTTAGTTTTATTGTTATCTATTAAAATGTTGTTGTTATCAACAGAATCTCCTATAACATCTAATTTTAAGTCTGGGATATTCTTTACAGAATCAAAATATATATAAAGATAATCACAACATCCATTATAAGCTGTAATATATTCCTCTTTCTCTTTAAATAATTCAAGGGTTTTATCATCTTTTAAATATTGTTTCTGTATTTTGATTTTCGGTTTTTGGAAAATTTTTCCATCAAAAGGAGAAAAAGTTTCAACTTCTGGATAATTCTCCAGATAATAACGAATTTTTTTTTCTCCAATTATTCCACTATTATCTCTAAAAGAAAACTCCTTATATGAATCATTAATCAAAGTTTCTCCAATTTTAATAACCCCATCAGGGAGTGTTTTCTCATCCACCTTAATATATTTCCCTAACCCATTTTGGGGTGTGTCTGGAGAAATAGGTCCATCAAAATTAACAAAACCCCCAAAAAGTGTTTGTTTTAAAACTGAACTACAATGTTTAGAATTATTTACATATACAGATTGTTTATCATCTGTCCCCATAAGAGCCGGTTTAATATTTGTAAATTCAATAATGATTTGAAGCCCTTTTAAAAAAAGAATACCCGGATTTGTATTAAGGTTTGGCCCATATCTAATATAGATACCAAAGTCATCACTTAATAAATTATCAGAAGTTAATTTATCCCCAATTAAAATCCCCCCTGTTCCTTTAAACTTTTTACTTACCGGAGGATTATTTCCAATTAATTCCTGTGTTAAAATATCTTTCCCTTTAGCACAATATATACGAGGAGTGCTTATATTAATACTAGAAAAATCCGGCCCCCAATTATAATGCTGTCTTCCATTCCCCACATCAACACCATTACAACGATGTTCAAAATTAACAGTAATACTATGTATAGTAGCTCCTTTTTGTATCCCTTTCTCCTTAAAATCAAAATTACTTAATTTAAGCAAAGCTGGGGTATGAAATGTTCCATTACACCCACCAATAGGACATGTATTCCTATACCCTTTAATATCATAATAAACATTATAATTACAATTATGAGTAGCCGGATACCCACACTGAGCTAAACCACCTGTTTTCAACTCTTTTAAATTCATCCATGAATGATAATATCTCTTATCACGTGGATGAACACAACATCCCCTTTTCATACATTTAGGATTTCCAAGATTAGGTATTTCTAAAATTTCTTTATTAGCATTAATATCCTCAATTTTTGATGGATAAATTGTAATTTTTTGTCTTTGCATTTTTTTTAAACCTCTTATAATTTCTGGTCAACCCAGCTTGCTTCTATATATTTATTTTTTTCTTCTACATATAAATCATCATTAAAATATTTTATAGTTTTATGATTTAAGTTTCCAATATCTTTATCTTGACTATGTGAATTTATAAATCCTTTATTTTCCATGATATTATTTGTTTTCGGCCAACTCATACTATTATTTTCTTTTATGTATTCCATTTGTTTTATAACATTTGTATAATTATCATCGCGAATATCATCGAAATTAGTATCCAATAAAACACATTTATCCTCAACAGCATTATTAGTATCATCTTGCACACCTGTATAATGTATTGCATTGTATGGGGAGGCATCATTATAATAATATCCAGTATTAATTTGTAAATTCCTCATGTTTTTAGTTTGAGTTGAAATGTCAAAAATATATTCCCCATACATATCTCTATAATTTTCTTTAACCCAGTCTCCGTCCTGAATCTTCTGAAACAAAGACTGTGGGTTCGTTTTATCATATAAACCAAAATTCGGACATCTATCCTGCCTACTCCTATCTCCTTTTTGTTGTTTATCTAAATCAATTTTTTGATAATATAAATTAATACGATTATTATCATGACGACTATAAAACTCATCAGTACATGAAAAATGTTTACTCATATCCTGTACATCAGAATCTTTAAAAATTAATACCTTATCCATACTATAATAACTTTTCGGAATAACATGCATAGCTACTTTTTTTGTATAAGAAGTCATTTTAATATACAATATTCCTTTGTAATATTCATAACTATAAAGATTTGATATATTATCCCCATCAGTAAAAAGTAGATTTTCAAAAGTTAATATTTTTTTCCCATCCTCTTCTATATAACTAATATAATCTTTTATATGGTAATAAAAATCCTTCCATTGTTTATCCTTAACCTCATCAATATTAATAGTTAAATTTACAGACCCACTAGGTTTATTTTCCCCAATACTGTCACAATCAATATTTATAATATAAAATGGATGAAATTCAGACTTTAACATTTCAATCTTTGCTTCGGTATTTAAATATCTTATCATTTATTTTTCCTCCTCAATATAATCTCATTTTTTAACACCTTATCATCACAAAATATAAGAACATCAAACAAACCAGTCGGAGTATTTAATTTATCTCTCGGAACTATTCTTATTCTTGTACTATCATCATCCCCAATGATTAATTTTTCTCCAACATTTAAATCAAATGAAAAACTATCATTTCCATTTAGAACTTCTAATTCATAAGGGGGGATGATATAAACGGTTTTATCTGTAACGGGGACAATTCCAGTGTTTTCTAATGTTAATATAATATCACAATAAGCAGATTCGTTATATACAGGTTCATTTGTTTCTTGACTTATAGTGATGTTTGGGTTATCATTATCATCATATAAAAACATTTTTCTGTTACTTAATTTTTCACTTATTGTAAATTCTTCTGTTAAAGTTTTATAGTACACATATAATTTAATATTATATAATGATATATTAGCCATTAAAAAGTTACTTTGATTTGTTAAACCAATATTAAACTCTATAGGGTCTTCTAATTGATATCTTTCTATTTTGTCCAAGCCTAATAGATTATTTTTCCCTCCAAATGTAAAATATTTTTGTCCTTTTTGCCATTCTTTACCATCAAACATGTTTAGTAAAAAGGTTTCTTTTTTAACAAATTTATCTCCATTAGCTTTTTCATATTTAAATGGGAGTTTGAAATTTGACCTATTGTCTAAAATTATAGTATCGGAGTGTAAATCAGTTATTCCTTTGAGTTTTAATTCTAAACCGGTAATCTCAATATCTTTGGGAAGTTCTGGAACTTTAAATTTCAATTGTAAAACTTTCCCCATAAAACTACGATTATTATAATTTTTAGCATTTTGCGGCTCTAAATGTAAATCACTAGTTAATAATTGAGTATCTCCAACTCTCTGTTCATTTTTCCAGCTCACTCCATCCGTAGCCTCATCTTGTTTAACACTACATGGGAGAATTCCTTTTGTTTCTGCGCTCATATCAATAGTTGGAGTAATTGTTTCTGTATATATCCATACATCATTTAAATACGGGTCAATATTTTTCATCAAAGCTATATTGTTATCTTCTGAATCCTTAAGGAAATCTATATCCTTTGCGTTAATATTTCTACGATATTCACTCACTAATCTTTCCTCGTACCAATAATCCTGTTCTATTGGATATGCATAATACTTCGGGAAAGTATATGGCTCCTCATCTTCCGTAATATGAGGCTTATAATGTCTTCTTGGAAGTCCATATATTGCCCCCCAATAATCTAACCTATCATTAATCTGAAAACTAACATCTGAACTATATTGTTCCTGCGGAAAACCAATACTAATAGGAAGCCCTAACCCATAATATTGAACTTGCACATAAAACCTTTCACAATCATATTGTTTAGTTATCCTATCATAAACGGTTCTAGTATTCTCTGAATATTCTTTTTCCCATAATAATTTCCATTCTTGTTTATTATTAAAATCATGACAGAAGAATCCATATAGTTTAACACTTTTTAGTGGGAATGCTGATACTGTGTATAATCTGACATTTTGTTCTGTTACATATATTGGTTTTTTATTGGTTATTTTTGCTTCTACCTTGACCTCGTCGGGAGTATCTTGTCCATTAATGGTGATTGGGGGGATATCTACATATAATTCAAGTTGTGTTTTTTTATTCTCATCATCTATGGAAACATTATCATATTTATCGTCTCTTGCTATAGGTTTAATTTTATAGATTTTCCCATCAATTAAATCATCTTTATTTACCCCATCTATTAAAATATTACCATCTGTATTAATTTTAATAGAAGTTTTAGTAGTTATATTTTTAAAAAGAATCATCTGGTCAGCATTCTTAATCAACAATTTCTTAATGGGTTTAGTTTGATTATTCTTATTCCCAGTAAAATGTATATCAATAACTGCATCAGTAGGTCTTTTAGTATTAGGAATCTTTAAAAATAATGGTTTATCGTTTGAAATCTTCAAATCAGCTTTTTCATTTAATGTTGTATTCCCCACCCATATATCTTTATTATAATATTTATGCTCCCAATTATACTCCTCTGGAAGAGTTTTCCACACTTGTATAGGTTGAACAAGCCCTAAATTTTTTAAAAAACCCTCAAGTATACTAATTAATAACTCTTGAGTATACCTATTAATAGGTTCTAACCCATTAACATGTTTATACCATTCAGGAAGCCTTTTATTTATTTCATAATCATATTTATCAAAATCAGCCATTTTTTTAAACCTCAAATATATGTTGTCCTAGAAAATCTTCCATAAATCGAATCAACTGTCAAAAAAATCCTAAGCTTTGTTCTCCTACTAATCTTATCAGTAGCCTCATCAATTTTAATTACTGGGAAATCTTTCACTCTTCCCTTAAATTGAGGAATAGTATTTTTTATATATACTTTAGCCAACTCTTTAATATGATAATTTAATACTTGCCCCCTAAGTGTTAATAATTCACTTCCATATCCCTCTAAACCAACACCATCAATTTTCCCCAATGGAGTGTGCAAAACCCCAGTGATACATTCCCATAAAGCTTCTGCATCATTAATGATTACCATATCATCATTTTCTATTACCCATTGTTGAGCAAAATCATGTGCACCCTCAACATATGGACCATCTCCAATATCACACAAAATATCTTGAATATCTCCTAATACCTCGTCATTCATATAAAAATACCTCTTATTCAAAATTATACTCTACCATAGTAGTGATTTTATTCGGCAACAATTTTTCAAATTCATCAACGATAAAATACCCAGTTTCAGGGTCGATTTTCAAATCTTTATTAGCTCCTACCTCAATATCCATTTCATAAATATCATAAGTCTCATCAACCAAATATTGTAAAACAAAAGCCTCTAATCTTTTAACTGATAATTGTTTGCCAACATAAATTTGTTTCCCAAAATATACTTCAACTGCTGTCTTAATGGTTTGCTCAATGTCGTTTAAATCATATTCGCTATACATTCTGTCTCCAGTTACTTTAGCTGTAACTGTTAAATCAGCATAAATATAATTTACTCTACAATAATGATATTTAATTCCAGCTACTTTACTGGCTTCGACCATGTTGATGACATCATAATATTCTTGTTCAGAATCAACATCAATAGCTATTAAAACACTTCCAAATCCATCCCAGTATTCTACCACATTAAAATTATAATATCCAATCCCATTATCATATAAGATATTCATAATATGGTTTTTAGACCCATCTCTACCATAACGGAAAGTAGACAATCTATTTCTGGCATCAAAAGCAGTTTCTTCATTTCTACCACCATATGCCGGCTCTGGGTTTGTTACAGATACACTGCTAAAATGAGAATCATTGAAATATGTTAATGTGTTAGCGGCTAAATTATTTAAACTTCCAAATTCAACACTGTAAGCAGGAACTTTTATTTTATATGAGTCTTTCCATAAGATTTTAGATTCAGCTGTTCTAAAAATAATAGGGTTACTTCCCTCTGTCATAACCTCAAAATTTCTAGGAATGAATACATCTACAGCATTATCGTCATTAGTTCTTCTTGAAAATTCGAGAATAACCTTTGCTACTTTGGCGTTTTGTTTTTTTACAAAAGGCTTGATTAATTGTTCTAATAATGCTTCATCTGTTGTTGTTTCAATATCAATAGCATTTAAATATTGGGCTATAGTCTGTGTTAAAGTTCCAAAAACCCTTGCAAAAACAGCATAGTAAACATAGATACGAGAGGTTTCGTTAATTTTTCTTATTAAACCTAATTCAATAGCTATTTTATTTAAATCCGCAAGAATTTTATTTTCATCTAACAACATTAATGATGATATATAACTAGATTCTGCCATTATATTCTTACCTCCTTATTAAAAAAAAATATAAACAAAGAAAATTATTCTTCTTTTAATGGAGAATCTTCTTGTGGAGTTTTAGGTTCGTTATCAGTATTGGTTTCCCCTCCAGATTGATTTTCTGTTGAGGTTTTATCTTTTGACGGTTCCTGTTCTGTTTCATCTGGCACTTTATTTTCTTTTTGGTTTTCTAAAACTGCCTCATATATTTTTTTGTTAAAATTATTATTAGCTTTCATAAAAATACGAAACTCCTTTTTTTTATTGATATAAATCTGAAAAAATCCAACTAGGATTATAAGCGATTACACGTCCATTCATACACCAATTAGACCTTACACCGTTTCCTTTTAAAACAGCAGCTGGGTCACGATAAATCCATGCATTATCAGTATGTTTAGGATGTTTAAGTCTAACTCTTACATGTCCAGTTCCGGATTGACATCTAACATGAATAAATTGCACATCATACCCTAATCCTTTCCCCACCCTATATGTTAATTGTGAACTATCTGTACAGTTAGCTCCTTTACGGTTTTTAATTCTATTGATAGTTGTATCAGTATTATATATACTATTAAAGTAATATGAATATCCTCTTCCTTGTATTTTAGATAAAAATCCATCAATAGTGGAAAACTCTCCAAAAGCCTTGTAACATTTCTCTAATGTAGCATCAGCAGAAATATTAGTAGTCCCATTACCGTGAACATCATTTATGTATACGATTTTAGGACTTTCTCCATGTAAAACTTCATAAGCAGAAACACGGTTATTCATTGAAACAATAGTATTTGTATAATATTTTACTCCGTTTGTTCCAGTCACATAGTTTGGGAGGAAACTTAAATCCTTATTATCAAAAATAGCGCACTCAACAAACTCGGATATTAAAGAGTCTGCTTGAATATTATCTCTCCTCTGTTTAATGGTTTTTATTATAGTGCCATAATCTGCTACACGGTTTCCGTAATTATATACTTGTCTTACATTAAATTTTTTATTATTTTTTGTAAGCCACCAAGCTATTTTATTATCGTTGATTGTATATTCTGTAAATGATATATGTTCTCTTGTCATTTTATCTTCCTTTTTATTAGTTTCTTGTTACTTTTAAATTAAAGAACTCTGATTGAGTATGGAACCATCTCCATTCTCCATTAAAACCGGGGACAATAATACAACAATCCTCATATGTGCCCGGGTCAAGCCTAATATTCATATTAAAACCATAATGTCCACTATCAATTTGATATATTAATTTTCTCCTATACCACACTCCATTTAAACAAACAATGGCATAATGTTTTTCTATAGCATGTCCCATAGCCGCATCAATCTCATTATTTCCATCAGTGATTCTTAATGGTAATGTTCCAACATATCCGTTTCCCGTATTGTATTGGTGTATACGATATGTATTAGGTTCACCGGATACAGAATCTAACGGGATATTAAAGACTAAAGTATGTTTTTTATCTTCCCCCTCAATAACCTTTTTAGTTTTTTTATCAAAATCATTATTTAAATCATTTAATTGTTTTTTAAGAACATTAATATTTGCCAACAAGGAATTATATTTTTCGTTAAAATCTGTTTTAGTAACATATGTAGAGCTAACTTCTTGTTTGAATGTTTTTAAATCATTCGTGATAGTGTTTTTAAAGTTTGAAAACTCTGTACTGATTTCACCTTTAAATGTGTTAAATGACTCCATAAGGTTGTTAATATTATCTTGTAAAGTTTTTATTTTCCCCATAAAAGCACTATATAATGGGAAAATATTTGTTTTTGTAAGCATTGATGTATTATCAGTTGTCTGTGGGAAATCAATGCTAATATCTTCAGAATCATATGTTCCTTTACAGTCAATTGTGTTTATAAATTTTGATGTTAGATTTGAACTGATAAATGGGTAATTCAAATATGCATTATCTGCAAAACTAGGAGCTTCTTCTCCCTCTAAACTCCTCATCACATGACAATGGAATAATGTTTGCAAAGCCTCAAAATTATACATCACACTCCATTCTTTAGCTTGTATAGGTTTATAATACAATTGACAATCTCTAACCTCAAAAAGATACCCAGATTTAAAAGTACATAAAGCAGGAGATTCATATCCATCGGGTGTTTCATCTACAAGTATATAAACATTTTGCCAGTTATTTTTTTGCTTATCACTCAACGCATCATATTGTTCTTGCGTTACGAGAATAAATTGTAATCCATTAACCATATCGGCGTCAAGAATTTGTTTCTGAATACCTTCCTCACATTCAATGGTTTTAATTTTACTCCCAAAGGTGTCAATTTTTTCTTTATATTCATTGGTGAAATCATTTTGAGATAAATCATAACCCGGGCGTTTATCAACTTTGTTTTCTAATTGTTTTTGTAATATTCTCCAAATACCCGGAAGAATAATTGCAAGGTTACTTTTGAAACCAGTTCCCCTATCTTCTGTTAAATCATCTTTTGTGTTTCCACTAAAATAATCAGGGATTTGTTCAATATCATCTCCGAAGAATTTTAAAATTTCCTGTATGAAATCATTATTGACTTTTATTCCCTCATCGAAAATCCATTGATATCCGGTTTCTGTAACATTCCTTAATTCTGTTTCTGTTCCAACTAATAATGGTGATTGTAATGCGTTATCTGCTTTTTTTCCTTGTTCTGCTGTAGCAAAACAATAAGCATGGTATCCATCTACTGTATCAGCATCTAATCCGTTTCCGTGTCCAAAAAAAGTTTTTATAATATCTTCGAAAAATTGTTTTTGATATTTTTCGTTATCTTCGTTAACGACCACATCGCCAATATAAATTTTTTTATTTCCTTGTTCTGGCATTTATTCTCCCACCAATGGTTTAATTTGGCTTTTAAGTTTTTCTATGTCTTCTTGCATTTGTTTGTTTTGTTGTGTGAGTGTTTGGTTTTCTTTTTCTAATCTTTCTATGGTTATTCCTACATCGAGTTTTCCGACTTTAAATGTTTTCCCAACAGATAGGTTGTTTGCTGTTATGTCCCCGTTTACGATGTTGTCTCCGTCGATTGTTACTCCTTTTTTGGCGATAGTTAGTTTACTGGATTCTTCATCTTCTTCTTCGCCTAACATATTATCGGAGTTAGTTAAAATCAGTTCTCCGTCTTTTTGATACGCTACATGATTATTTACTGATTTTATTCTTGTTATTTGGTATATAGCTGATACTGTGTCGATGGTTACATCAACGTCGACTGTATATGTTGGGATATAATATAAGTCTGTTTCTGTACTGTCCGGAACGGATAATACTCCAGTAACGTTTGAACATTCATATGTTTTTTTATTCTCCCCTTGTCCTACTTCTACTATCCATCCATTAGAGTCGATTTTGTTTTTTTCAATTTTAACTAAAACACCTCTTTCATGTTTTATTTCATCTGTGTCTCTTTCGTTATCGTTCAGATGTCCTTTTTTGGCTTTGGTTGACGCGAAATCTTGAAAGTGGGACCTAAATCTTTTGTTTGTTGGGGAATAACTTGTTGTTTTAACCATAAAAAAATAACCTCTTTGTATGAGGTTTTTATTTTTATAGCTTTAAATAAGTTGTTTCAAAAAAATATTAGTTTGTTGTTTGAGAGTTTGTAGAGTTTCCCCCGTTTTTCATAGCTTGGGCTTCTGCTTCATTAGACGGTGTAGGACCACTGATTCTCGTTAAGGTAGCACGAGGTGGGTTCATATGGTCTTTACCATCTATACAGCTAAAATCTGCGTCACAGCCCCCAGGTCCACAGAAGATATGCCCCTCAACGCTTCCTCCTTCGTTAGATTGCGTTTCTGGGCAATATCCGTAGTTTGCTCCATTAGCCCAATTCCATGCCCACACTAAAGTATTCTTTCCACAAAAAGGGCATTTATTCTCAAACACAGACTTATAAAAGCTATTCCCGTAATGTGATTCTCCCACAGCAGATGGTTTTCCAATCGCGCAAATTTGAGTGCCGTCAGCACTTACCCCGTTACTGCCAAAACTTCCACCACCACTACTATTAGGAGCCTGCCCACTCCCAGCCCCACTAGTAGGAACATCTAACTTATTCGGAGAAGTCGGAGCAAACTTACACTCAATATCAGTAGTTAATAAATCGTCCCCTTCCCAGCTCGTATTCACCCCAGTGACAAATAAAAACTCTGGGTCTCTTCCTTCAGCTATTCTATTCTTATCTTTCATGGTTAATGGATTTTCAATAGTAACAATATCCCCAATATCAATTCCTGCTTTAGTTAACATTGTAGTTGTAACCATCATCTCTAAATCTCTCAAATGAGCTGCCAAATAAGCTTTAGCCTTCATAATCGCAGTAGTCTTATCAATCGTAGGTTCATGATAAGTAATCGGAACTTCACCGTACACACGAACAAAATCATCAAAAGATTCCTTAACAGTTCCATCCTTATATTCAACAATAACTGTATTATAAAAACCATGTTGGTTAATTTCTAATTCATAGGAATCCTCTTCCATCTCCCATAATGAAATATCCTCACTAATTGGTGATGACGATGTATTCCCATCTCTAATGTATTTAGCTTCTGCAAAAATAGATTCAAAATCATCAACTACAACAACATTCCTTTTAACTAAAAACAATAAATCTATCCCATTACAAATCTCTCCAACCAACTCTTCAAAAGTCATATCCCCAGTTAACAATGGAGAAGTATTTGATTGCCCACCCTGTGACTGAGCACCTCCACTTTTGCCAACAAAGTTACCATTACAGATTTTTTGAGCAGCCTCTTCAGGAGTCGTAGCGGAAACCAAATCTATACTTGTTGTAACACTATCAGAAAAAAATTCAGCTGCTGTATACTTTCTATTTAAATCTCCATACCCAGATTGTCTGTTCCAATCCCATTCATCTCCAATTTTATGTGACTGAATCTGTTCATCACTCATCCATGGATTTCCTATCCATTGAGGCCATAGAAAAATAACTTTGGAAAAATGATAATATCCTTTTTTAATTCCAGTCTCGAAATCGAATGGAGTTTGCACCCCAACCCCGTTTGTTTGGAAAACCCCAATTTTTCCACTAGACCTACTGGATAATCCAGTTGATTGTCCTATATTCGGCCCAATTCCAGCCACTTCAACTGACCCCGCACCACTACATGTTTTTAAAGTCTCAGCAACAGTATAAATATCTGAAGCTCCTGTTCCTTTATCAGCCCATAAAATATAATCTGCTATTTTAACACCACCAATTTTTTTTAAGTTTGAGTATTATTACTCGTTGTTTGTGTTGACACACTAGGAGATACAGTAGTAGAATTCGCTCCACATGAACAAGGAACTACCTTTGTACTGGTTTTACTTCCAGCTGTATTATTAAATAATGTTTGAAATCCATATTCGCGATAAGGAAAATCAACCCATTGTCCTGTTGAGTCTTGATATAAAACACTTCTGTGTTCTGGAACACTTGTCGGATATCCGACAACTTTATTAGTTACTCCACGACTATTTAATTCGCAACACAAGAAATCACTCATTCCAAAACAATCCCCACATCCAGTAGAAACTACACAATCATGAGTTTGACAACTATGACAGTAACTATATTTCGCCCCCATTTGGGCAACTTCCGCGATAGCCGAATCAATATTTCCGTTTCCAGTTTTACTATAACCTCCTCCAGCCTCTGGAACATCTAATTTTTCTGGGGATTCTGGGCCGTATCTTAATTCAATATCATTTAAAATCATTCCAGTATCATTATCCCAAGAAATACTATTTCCAACTACAAACAAAAATTCTGGGTCTTTTTCCTCTCCTTTATGAATTTCATCTCTTAATGTTAATGGGTTGTCAAGTGTAACGATATCTCCAATATCAATACCTGCTTTGTGTAATATTGTTCCTTTAACTGTCATATCGAAATCTCTAATATGAGCTGCTAAATAGGCTTTGGCTTTCATTATGGCTGTAGTTTTATCGATTTCGGGTTCATCATATTCAATAGGTACTTCTCCGAAAACACGAACATAATCAGAATATGATTCAGTAACTGTACCATTATTATATTTTACTTTCACTGTATTATAAAAACCATATTCGGTAACATCTAATTCATAGCTCCCGTCTTCTAATTGCCATAATGATATATCTTCACTTAAATTTGACCCACCATAATCACGAATATATTTAGCTTCAGCATATAATGATTCATAATCAGTAATAACAACAGTATTTCTTTTTACTGCGAAAACTAAATCAATTCCATTACATATTTCCCCAACTAATTGTTCAAATGTCATATCCCCAGTAGTTAATGGTGATGAAGCTCCACCCCCACCAGTTCCTCCAGTTCCTGTACCTGCAATTCCTGCACCAGCATCTGCACCGACACCTAATGCATCCATAGCTGCTGTGTCTCCTCCAATAATATCATTCCCAGAGCTAGAACTGGAACTAGATGGTTGTCCCGGTTTAGCAATCCCATTTTTTAGTTCTTTCGCTAATTGTGATGCTTTACCTTTTCTTGCATTTAATTCTTTCTTTTTTTTATTATAAAGTTGACAATCGAGACTAATAGGATTTTTTTTACAACGTTCTTCCAAAGTAGAAGGGTTGTTTGTATTTCTTTTTTTATATGTTGGAAGATGTGTAGCCTCATGAACCAGAGAGTTTACCTTATGGTCAACTTTTTTTAAAGTAGCAGCTGCTTTTTTAAGTCCTTTAACACTAAAAATATTACCAAACAAACCCATAAGTAAAACCTCTTAACATTTAAAATACCCTTTCCCATTTTGATATCTGAACTTATTACAATGACTATCCCCTTTCCCTTTATATTTCCCACCATATCTGAGCTTACAACCCCAACAATCCAATCTATTAAAACCACTGGTTATAGCTTTTCCAACTGCTTTAATTCCCCCAGATAAAGCCTTAGTGAAACTATTAAAAGCCTTATTAGCGGTATAAGCCACACCACTATGTCTTTTACTCATCCATTGAGCATCATTTCCACGAGTATTAACCTTACTTAAAGTTTGAATACATGGAACAATTTGTTTACTATATTTTTTAGGGTCTTTACTTTTTACAGCGTCCCAACGCTTAATATAAGTCTGATAATTATTCCCACACCCACGCTGATACTTCCACAACTCACGAGCAGTCGCCTGCAAATACTCCTCCCCAATACTAGCACATGGTTTATTAGGAGGATTACAATTTTTAGTAGAACCTCCCCCAAGAGCATTAGCAACACCAGAAACTGCACTAACAGCACTACTACCCCCTCCACCACCTCCACTCCATTGTGTTGGATATACCCCACTTCCAGATGGTGTGAAACTCCCACTATCTCCCCCAGTAATATTTTTCATTGCCTCAGTAGGCTCCTCATACTTCAATGTATAATTAATATCTTTAATATTAGCCAACTTATCCTCTTTTAAATGAGCAGAAATTGCTTTTTTACTATCCACTTCACTTAAATCAGTCTGCTTTAAACGCTCTATTAAATCAGGAATCTCCTCAATCTTCTCCCCATTAGCTTTAAGGTTCCCGTCGCTATCTATCCCTACTTCACGCAAACGCTTCTCAGCAGTAGGGCTAATCACATAAGAATCAATCTTCAAGGCCTCAAACATAGCACACATAATAGCGTACCCATTCTTATTTAACACATTATCATTCGCATAAGAAGTAGATACATTCTGCTTAAACTTCCAACCATAATTCTGAAAAGTAATAGCTAACTCATACCCATCTTGTTGAAGCTCACGAACACGCCCAACAAACAAAATATCATTCTTATCCTTATACTGCCCACCATTATCCCCATAAATCACCACACTCTGCCTAATAGGCTCCCAATACTCCATTAAACTAGAGTCATAAGGACATCTCAACTCAGCAGTCCCCATAAAATCCTGAACTTGCACATCAATACTTAAACTATGAAAATAAGTATGATACTGATTATCATCTTGAGTCCAAGCCTTAATATGAACCTTACGATTCATATTTTTATGACTATACTTCCATCGATGAACATACTCTTTGGTACTTTTATTTGGCTCCAAAGCCATATGGTAATTTTCTTGTTCATCACGTTTTTTAGCTAAAACATTATATGCATTAACAGTAGTTAATCCAGTATCAACACTTGGATTTTGTTTATTGGTTTCATTTCTATTATTTTGAGATACAACCATCTTTTTAAACCTCTAATAATTCTTTTTTATACAGCGTCCAGATACAATACCCCCACCATGATAATCACCGATAGGATTCCTTGTAATAGTTCCACTTCTTCCAAAACCAGTATCAGCAAAAACCATTTGTCCATTTTGTTCAATCATATTCCATAAATGTCCAATTACACTTCCACTACGGAACCTGTAATTTCCATTCCATACTTCACAACGAACACCAGCTGCTGTGCATAATTCATAAATAAGCATAGCTGTATCCCAACAGTTACTTGGAGTTCCCTGTAAAGTTGCACTTGTTGAATGAGCACTGTTTGTATAAAAGTTATAGGCGATATTAGCGTCTACCCAGTTATAAATGTTTTGTCCTTTAATTGTTGGGTCTGTAGCCCCCATACACATTTGTTGAGCAGCCTGTGCAATATCGGCAGATACATTTCCCCCAAAGACTCCTCCAGTTTGTGTATATCCCATTCCTACTTCTGGAACTTCTGGGTCATCTGGATTTTCTGGGCCAAACCTTAAATCTAAATCCCCTATAATACTTCCCCCGTCAGCACTCCATGAAACACTCATTCCATATACATAGAATAAGTTATCACTCATAGTTAAAGGGTTTTTCAACTTTATAAATGTTGATGGGACAATCTTCCCCGTATAAAGTATTGTAGCTTGAATAGTCATACCAAAATCACGAATATGAGCAGACAAGTATGCTTGTGCTTTAAGCATCGCTTCAGAATATGAAAGCTCTGGTTCATCATACTCAATCGGGACCTCTCCATATATACGAACAAGGTCATCATATGCTTTAGTTACACTTCCATTCTTATAATTCACAGTCACAGTATTATAATACCCATACTGATTAATATCCAAAACATATGAATCCTCCTCCAATTGCCAAAAATCAACTTTTGGGGCAATAGCCTTCTGAATAGTAACAGTATCACTCATAGCAAACAAAGCATTAAAACTAACAAAACAAACAGTCGTATCAATAATATAAAAATGAGCATCAATCGCAGAAGCAATACTATGTAAAACATCCTCGTATGTATAATCCCCATCATAACTTGCTCCGTTAATAAACCAGTCATCCTCCTCTCCCTCCTCAAAAAAATTACTTACAATTGGGTCAAAATCAACAGCACCGTCAACTACACGAGCTTCAACCCCATAATTTTTCCTCAAACCTGAAACATAGTACTCATTCTTGTTTTTAACAACACTATTAAGATTTCTCATTTGCTTTTTAGTTTCATATTTATCTGCAACCGTTTGAGTATTTAACATTTCCATTTTATTAGCGATATAATCTTTAATGTTACTTCCTTTAAGATTATCAACAACACTTTCTAAATCCGGCACATTCTCAACAGTATTCCCATCTTTTTTAATACTACATTGTTCATCAAGAATATAACTATCAATATTTGGAATCCCACTTAAATTAATATGGTAAAATGCTTTATCAAAACCTAACTCTTTAAAAATTAGTTTTACAGCGTTTTTCACATTCAAACCTTTTAATTTATCATAAAAAGATGATTTCATATACTGTTTGAATTTCCATCCAACATTCTGCCCCACCATCTCTATAGATGTTCCACTTTGATTAACTTCACTACATCTCCCGATGAATAAAACTTCACGGTCATATACTCCTCCAATTAAAGCGAAAGTAGTTTGCCCCGGAACCCAATATTCCATTAAATCATTATTATATGGGAAAGTTATAGTACATGTAGTACAAATATCATTTTTATCAGAATCTATTTGAAAACTAGTTAGGTATTTATGTTTTTGTTTGTCATGGAATGTATATAGAAAAACAGTTTCACTTAACTGCCAATAGCTTTTCATTTTTTTAGATGCAGCTTTATTCCAAATATCATTAGCTTTTCTTTTTTTATTTTTCCCATTAATAATAACATTAGAGTCAGTCATAGCCTCTAATTCCTCTAACTCTTTAGTCCCTAAAGATGATGTTGTCCCACCACCTGAATCACTAGATGCTGCAACTCCAACACCTCCATCAGAGGTAATTGTTCCATCTCCATTAACAATCCCAACCTCACCTTGCTCATTATAGACTTTTGTCCCCTTTTTAAGAGTAAGTTTTTGTTGATTAATAGTAACAGAATTAACACGTGTTCTATTATTAAAACTAATTTGGCGTTTTTTCCCATTTTTATCTATAACAAAATAATTATGTTTCGATGTAATAACATATCTTTGGCTAATTCCATCTACAGTTTGTGTTGTGTTCGTTCCAAAAATAGTACTTGGATTATAACTGGTAAATGTACTGGGGTGGTTTTTAGTGTTAACAAAAGTAATTCCCTGTAGTAAGATGTTTCCGTTTTTATGTCTCCTTTTACTAGTAAATGCATCTCCTACAGTATTAGCAGCCTTAATTTTCTGACTATTTTTTTTTGCCTTATCATAACTCTGCTTTAAATATTTCCCACTAGTAATATTTGAAAACCATTTTGTAACCCAACTCATAATCAAAAACCTGTATTATCTGTTTCACGAAAAGTAACATTGTATGTAGCTTCTTCTTCTCCCTCATTAATGTTATATGTACATTCTGTTAAATAAGCAACCGGCATAGCCGGAAATAAAGGAGATACGATTGTTAATGGACGCCCATCAAGGTCCTCAAAGAAACCATTTCTCACTTCAATGTATTCATCTGTGAATTCTGATGGCTCGATATATCTTCCTAATTGTAATTCATTATCGTTATTGTTATCTTCTGGTATGGAGTTATCTGTTACTCTTATTCTTGCTTCTTTTGTTTGTGAGTCTATTGTTACTGACCCTTTCATGTTAGATAAATTTTGATGTACAAATACATCCATTGCGACTTCTGCGTAACGGTCACAGGCTTTTTCAATTAGGATTAACCCTTCTGATGAGTTAAAGTCCTCATATGATTTTATGTGTGGGGTGTATTCTATATTTTTCGCTTCAATATATAATGCTGCTGGTGGGTTTATTTCTTTGTTTTGCCCTTCTTCACTGGACATTTGTAATATTTCTGCATCTGTGTAGCCGGGTACGATTAGTATACGGTCTGGTGCTATTGATTCTTGTGCCATGTTTTATCTACCTCTGAAAAAATGAAAATTAGGACTCTGTTGTAGAGTCCGCTGATGTGTTAGTTGTTCCGGTTGGTGTTGCGTTTCCGTCAGTTGCTGCGACTGGGTCGTATTCTCCTCCTTCATCTTGAATAATTTTAGGGTCGGTTCTTTTTTGTGTGTCGATAATTGCGTTTTTAACGGCTGACACAATTGCTTTAGGTTTATCTTGAGTGTTAACTTTAATATCTCTTAATTTAAAGTTTTTATTCAATACTGTGAAAGATGGAGGTTTTTTAAATAAGTTTACATTTAATTTTGGTATTTCTTTTTTATTACATAATACTAAATCAACACGTGATTTTTTCTTTTCTCCGGTGTCAGTGTCTTTTTTACTTGGACTTCCACCTCCACCTCCTCCCCCTCCACCACCGCCACCCCCATCTCCGGATGGTGCGTTAAGTGATTGGTCGTAAGTTGCGAGAATTTGTTTTTGTAAAGCTGGTTGAGCTCTTTTCCATAATGTAGCCATTTGAGCATCAGACCCGGCTTTAGAATCTTTAACTAAATTATAATATTTATCTGCGCTTTTTTTATTTTGGTCTAACCCTGCTTGTGGAGCAACTATACTTTCAGCTAAAAATGCATATTCTTTTACTGCTGACTGTTGGAATCTTTTTGCATCTTTCTCTGAAACACCACCTACTGAACTTCCACTTCTTACAGCAGCCTGTGCTGCATCATCTGAAATCATTTTTCCTTTACTACCATACTCTGATTTTAAATCTTGCGCAGCATGCTCATATGCATCTTCTTGCATTTGAGCTCCAAGCATAGCAGCAATAGCAGCAGCATTAGCAGCTGCTCCAGCCGCACCACTACTAGAACTTAAAGCCCCTTGAGCAGCACTACTTGTAGCACCATAGATACCATGTCCAGTTTCTAAAGATTGAGCTAAAGTAGGTTGGATTTGTTCTTGAGTTACTTTTAACATTTCAGTGTATTGTTGTAAAGATGCAGCTGCTAATATGGTTTGGTAGTCTATTTTAGCCCCAATACTTTGTTGTAGCCTTTTAACAGTATTTAATAAAGCTTTATCATCTTTATTCATTTTATTAAGAGGTTTAGTTAAAGCTTTATTAAAAGAACCTTTCCCATATTTTTGCTCATATTTAAACATCTGTTTTCCAAGACGCTTCCACAATGCACCATCATTCTTCATGGATAATAAAAGAGCTCCTTTTTGCTGTTGTGTTCTTTTATCATTATTTAAAATACCCATATTTTGACGTAAAGCCCAGTCAGCTCCACCCTGAGTCTTATACCAATTACCTAACCCCATTTGGTTATAATATGTCCCCTCTACTTTTGTTTGTTTGCTATCCCAAGCGTCACCATAAAATTGCCTTAAACCTTCTTTAACCCCACTTGTCATCGCATCAGCAGCTAAAAGACTAGCATCATCAGTCCCAAAACTATAATCTTCATTACGTTGAGAGGCTGTACGAACACCACTCATATTATCAAAATAACTTTCAGCTCCAAATATATCTGCCCCAATAGCACCCATACTATCACTAAACCATGTAGCGAAACCATCAATATCCCCAAAATTCTTTCCTTTTAATTGGCTAAAAGCTCCACTAGTAGCAATATCAGCTTCTTGCTCATTAGCTTGACGGTATGCACTGGTTGCAGCATATAATGCTAAAGTGTTTTCATCTAATGCTGAAACATTCCCAGTTTTCATGGTGTCATATAATTCTGCGTATTTTTCATCTAATAGGGTTTGTTTTTCCTCTTCTGTTATATCAGTATTTTCCCCAACTAAATCATTTAATACACTTTCCTCTGCCTTATCCCTTCTATCTGATGCTTCTGACCTTTTAGTTTCAGCTTCCTGTAAACGCTTATTATAATCATTATAGGCTTCGGATATAGCAGTAACAGCCAATTCGAAACCCATCATAGCGGCCATCACTGGTCCACCTAATAAACTAGTAAGGTTAGTTAAACCTTTTCCCACTCCAGATAAACCAGTTTTCATAACCCCTAATGGTCCACCTTTTTTAAAACTGGATTTTAATTGGGAACCAAAGTTCTTAACAGGGGCAATAAATGAGTTTTGCATAGCTTCTTTAAAGCTCATGCTTCCGCTAGTCCATGCTTGGAAGCTTCCTACAGTTCCACTAACTCTTGTCCTGTCTTCCCCCTCACCAACCCATTGTCCAGCATATGGAGTATAACTATAATTATATCCGGACTCTTGCATACTAAATTTAGATATGAAATTATTAACCTTTGACCTAAGTTTAGTAAACACATTTTTATTAGCCGCTAACTCATCGTCAAAACCTTTAAATATTTTCAAAAAAGCAATTTGAGCATCAGCAATATCTTGCCCTTTTGTTAACATATCAGGAGATAATGGGTTACTTCTTGGAGAAAACCTTGCTCTACGAGCTTGTTCCTCAATATGTTTTTGAGAGTCAATATATTGTTTCATTTCGGCATTTCCACTGAAACTACCATACGGCATCTGTCCAACCTCTCTCCCACCCATATATTTTCCACGATAATAATAAGAAGCTTGTTCATCTTTAAGATTCTCCAATTCCCTATAATAAGTATATCCATATCTTCCGCTCTCTTGAAGTTTTTGAGTAAGAACTTGTTGTCTGCTTATTTCTTCACTTATTGCTGCGGCATTATCATTAAGTTGATATCTAGCGGAGGCAAAATATCCAGTTTTATCATTCGCTTTAAAATCAGAAATCATACCTTTATGCATTTTAACTAATTCTTCATCATCTAAACCCGCTGCCCTAATTGTCCTCCCACCCAACATATCTCTTATGTCAACACCCTCTTTAGCATATTGTAATGCAGCTTTCTTAAGAACATATTCTCCAGTGTTACGGTCAGAGATTTTTCTACTAGCGTATTGGTTTGCTTTTTTTTCAAATTCTTCTATTTTAGCATATTCGTCCTCAACTAACCATAAACCCCTCCAGTCTCGCATAGGTGATTGACTAACTCCTCCTCCATATTCTGGTGGTATTTCAGCGTCCCAGCCTTTCCCATATTGACTAAATCCCCCCCCACCTTTACCTTTTCCTTTAGTTTTATCTTGAGTGTCAGCGTTTATCGCTGAAAATGCTGCCTCAATTTTTTTAGCCGCTGCCACCCCAGCTGCCTCAACTGCTTTAAAAGCAGCAGATATTTTCTTATTTAAACTATCAACAACAGCAGATGTTTGTCCAGACAAACTATTTAAACGCCCAGAAATTTTATTAATATCCTTAATTGTACTCGCAAACAAGGTGCTTTGCCCTACTCCTCTTTGTTGAACTCCCCTCTGGTTTTGCCCACTCATAGCACCCCATTTTTGTTTCGCAGCAGAACCCTGATTAACTCCTTTTAAAGCTTTTCCAGCACCTTGAGCCCTCAACTCAGTCTGTCCCAAACCAGCATTAATACTTTTAATCCCAGCAGCTGTAGTAGCAACATTTTGATTTAATTCTCGAACCGCCTGAATAACACTAGTAATGATTCTTTTAGCAGCACTTAACCCCGCACCAATTAACCTTAAACCCCCAATAAAAATCATACCTGTAATATAAGGATTTTGAAGCACTCCTCCAATACTATTTATAAGCCCAAGGATAACATTAACATACTTCAAACCATGCTCCCCAATCTCCCTAAAAGTATTAGAAGATTGAGTTTTAAAACGCTCCAATTGCATCTCATATGTATCAAATAACCTATTAGCGGCAGCTTCAGTCCCCTCATTCTCCTTAATCTTATTAGTCATCTCCTTAATATCCCCAGCCTCAAGCTTCAACATTTGCTGACCCATTTTACCCCCAACAATTTTAGACCATATCTCAACTTGTTCATAAGTAGATAAATTTAATTTATCCATCTGTTTTTGGATTAAACCAATTTGTTCAGAAACAGGTTTCATCTTATCCCCACCTTCTTCCCATAATGCATCTGAAGATAACTGTAACGTTGATAAAGCCTCAGTTACAGATGAGTCCTGATTTGCAGACTTGTTAAAAAAAGCTCTTAATGCTGTACCGGCAACAGACCCAGTTACCCCTTTTTGAGCAAAAGCAGCGATAGCCCCCATATAATCCTCCAACATATCCTTATCCTCGAGATTAGCACCAGCAACAGCAGCCATACCCCCAGAATATTGTAAAGTTTGAGCAACATCAGAAACCTCTAATGGAGCAGCCATAGAAGTTCCAACCATTAAATCATTAATGTACTTAGTTTGTTCATCAAAATTAAGAGAATCTATATTACCCCCCAATAAAGCAGTGGTTTGCACTAAAGTTTCCAAAGTAGTATTAAGGTTAGTTCCCTCTAATTGTGCAGTTTGTAACCCCTGTGTTAATACTTCAGCTTGAGTATTTACATTGTTTAGCCCTGCTCTTCCTAATGTTTGCAATCCTTCTGCGATTTTATTAAAACTAGTTGAATAAACAGCACTTAACTCTGAAGCCTTAGCCCCTAACTCATCCATAGCTTGTCCAGATTGTTGAGATATAACCTGAACTGTTTTCATTTGATACTCATAATCTCCAGCAGCATCAACAGCCTTAGCTAAACCAACACCAGCTAACACACCCAAAGATGCTAAAGTAGTGTCAATCATACCGAAACCTTTACTTATATTATGTCCAAAACTATCAAAAGTATCGGTAAGACTACTCATTCCAGACGCAACTGCGGTAATACCACTTAAAGTTCCCGGAACAACATTTAATGCAACAGTTGCTTGCTCATTATAACCTGCCATTATAAACCTATCCTTTTATCTAAAATAAACTAACATGATTTTCTAATTGGAATTCAGTCCTCCACCTCAAAAAAGACCATAAAAATATTTTCTCTTCATACGATAAATAACCCTTATCCTCTAATTCACGGATTTGTGATGGAGTTTTACGCAGGGCTAAACATAATTCCCCATCTAATTGCAAACCCGGATTTTCTTTTATTAATTGATAATAATCATTGAAACAATGTTGCGTCGTCAGCCTCGGTTAACACACGATTAACAGCTTCGTACACAGCAGTTAACATTCCGTAATCCACTTTTGTCCTCCATTCTTCAGAAGTTAATTTTGGACTTACAACTGCTTTTGCAAGAACATCACTACGGAATTTAGTTGAACTTAAATACTCTTCATCAGTCATATCTTTTAATTCTTTTCCAAACAATTTATGATTAAATAAGTGAGTGTTTTCTGATTCACTTAATCTTTTTACCTCAAATTCTAAACATGTTTTTTCACCATCTAAAACGGTTTCTACTGGAACTATTACTGTGCGTTGAGTTCTACTAAATAATAATTCTCTTGTTGCTGAAACTTTTTTAAACTCCTCAACTTTTTTATCCTCATACTCTTCTTTATTTTTAATTGCCCCTTCAGGCATTTCTTCTTCCATTAAAGCATCAATAACCTGTTCCGGAGTAGCACCCTCACCACCTAATGGTCCATTATCTGACACTAACCCTTCTTCTTTAGCAGTTTCATAAATTTCATTAGAAACTCTTTCATTAGGAGACATAGGTTCTTCTTCAATTTCGTAATTATCAGGTAATTGACTGTTACGAAGAGATGCGCTCTTCATTTGCTTTGTGAATTGTTGTTCTTCGATTTCATCAACATCGTTTTCTATTATATATTCGTTTTTTAATGGCATTTTATCTTTAAACCTCTATTAATTATCATTTAAATATTTTAATCTTATACTTTTAAATAAGTTGTTTCATAAAAAAAATCATTGTTGTGGTGGAATATAAAGTATTTCACAAGCATAATATGTCCAATGAATATCCCCAGTATTCCCTACTTGGTTTGCTCCATATTCAACTCTTCCAGCAAAATTACTATTATTAATCAAAGCAGGAGTCAAATTTAATGGTTCAACTTCCCTGTCAAAAGTTTGCCAGTTAGTAGCCCCACTCTTAAGTATTGTATCACTAACTTGTCCAGATAAAATATCTTGTCCATTATTATTAATATAACTGAAAAACTTGATATCGAATCGTGGATTAGCCGTATTACTAGTTAATCTCCCCACCCAATGATATTTAATTTTCTTAATAGTTGCTCCAGTAGGAATGTTAAAATTAAAATTTCTACAATCAACATACATTGGTGTTTTATATGTTCCACTTGACCCACTTATGTTATTACAACTTGCATAATCATTAGGTTCATTTCCAGAAAGATTACTACTATTTAAATTCTCCCAACCCCTACAGTAACTTCCATTACATGCTTGTGCAAATGTATTGGCTGTTTTAGTTACACTAATATAATCTTTAACTACTAATGTATCTGTATTTTTTACCCCATTAGATTCAGTTGTTATTTGATATACTCCGGGATTTAAATTTATTGTTAAAAAACTCCATCCATCTGAATCAGTAGTTTTATCATATGTATTTCCATTTATTGTGATTTTAACTATTGTATCTGATACTGGTTGATTATTGTTTAATACTCTAACACGGTATTTCCATCCCTGATAAAAATTTGCTGTCCCACCATCAGGGAGTGTTAGTGTAAAATGGTCTGGAATTTCGATTTTCATAGAATAATCTGTGAAGGCAACATTTGTTAAATCGGCTCCACATTTTTCTTCTATTGTTTGTTTTAGAAATTGTTTAATCTCATTTATTCTAAATAACTTCCCACCTATAGTATTTGAAACATTAGTATAGTTTTTGGATGGATTCAAGGTATCTGATGTCGTAATATAACGATAATACTCTTCAAAAATAATATCACTTAAATCCTGTCCATATACTTCTTCGATTTTATTTTTAATAGATAATTTAGTATTCATAAGATGAGTTAACAATTCCTGTATATTTGAGGTTCCAATTGTAGGCGCCATCTCTCTTTAAACCCCCAAAATATTATTTAAAATAGTTTCTATATCTCCAAATCGAGTATCAATCTCATCTTTAGTATAATAAGTATCATTATGAGTATGTGACGAATTTGCTTTCCCATCTAAAACTGATTGTAAATTATTTATATCCCCAATACTATGAGTATGAGAAACATTTGCTTTCCCATTTAACGCACTATTTATTATTTTACTCTGAACTGGATTAACTGAAGTTGATGACAAACCAGAATCTACAATAATCTTGTTAGCCCCATCAGCTATTCCATCTAACTTGGTTTTATCTTCTTTTGATAAAAACCCATTATCGGTTTGTGTTGCAACATCGTGGGTATGAGATATATCAGCTTTAGTTTTTATTTGATTAGTAACATCAGTATTAAAATCAGATTGTGTTTTATTATCTAAACGGGATGGCGATACAAATACTTCACTAGCTAATAAACCCTTTATAGATAAAACTCCATTGTCTAATTTTAAACCAACCCTTCTATCTGCTGGAGCTGGGTCCATGGTTTCTCTTAATTTTACTCCACCTAAAACAGTGTTCTCGGCTAATGGTAAAACATATGCGTTAGCTTGTTCTTCAATTCCATCTAATTTAATCTTGTCATCTTTACTCATTAAACCATTAAGAGTGGTGGATACGGGGTCTATTGATGCTTTCCCATTTAATGCTTGGGTTATAACTTTATTAGATACTGGGTTTCCACTTGTTAAAGACAAACTAGTATCAATAGTTATATCACCACTTTCATTTAATGAATCTAACTTACTTTTATCTGAAGCAGACATAAACCCTGACTTACTAATAGTTGCATCCTCATGAGTATGATTTTTATCAGCTTTCTTAGTTAATTCATCTCTAAATGGTCCGAGATGATAATTTTGTATTTGTGTACTAATTTGAGTATCTACTTGAGTTTTTGTATAATAATCAGTTAAATTTACTTTTGTTGTCGTATCCCCGATTTTTTCAAATTTATTATCAACCCAAATATACTCAATATAAACATTCCCAGTTTCTCCATCAGTAGATGGTACCAAATACATAACCCCATTCTCTCCGGTAGATGGAAGTTCAGACACTATTGATACAGTAAAACCTACAAGAGAGTCAAATTTAGTATCTAATTCTGATTTTGTATAAAAAGAATCATCAATATAACTTTTTTTATAATATTCTCCTAACGAGATATTAAAAGTAGATGTTGTTTCTTCAGATAACTCATTAATATAATTTTGCTTATAAAACTTCAAAACAATATCATTATTCTCCGCTAATGTCATCTCGATGTTTTTAACAATTGTATTATCTTCTGCACTTATCCTTTTTCTTTGATTTAAAACCGTCATTGTCTTTCCTCTTTTTTTATTTAACTATATAAGTCACATAAGTGCCTAATGGAGGCGTGTCTCCGTTTCCATATGCAAAACGTATTTCTCCGGTAGGTTTAATATTTAATTGTGCTGATTGTCCTTGTTGCCCTTGAACACTCCACCAAACCATTGGACTACCTGCACCATCAGCTATTTTAGGCATATAACCAGATGGGACAGTTCCAACCACATTCCATGTTGATGAGAGTTTTACTTTTGACAGGTTCAACTCCATAATTACGATTTTTCCAAATTTGTAAAATGTAATAGTCCCAGCATTATTTGTTCCAGATACTGTGATGGTTGAGCTCGTTAAACTAGGGATAGTGTTTAATTTTGATTGTAAGTTCGTTACATCCCCTATACTGTGTGTGTGGCTACTATTAGCTTTACTATTCAACTTGGTATTCATCTCTGATTCTGTGTAGTATCTGTCATCATGAGTATGTCCTGTTCCAGATTTCCCATTTAATGTTGATTGAAGATTGGTAATATTGCTGATACTGTGACTATGGGTACTATTTGCTTTACCGTTTAATTTAGTATCAGTTTCTGTTTTAGTGTAAAATAACTTTTTAGTTATGGTTTCTATAAAATTTTTGATATTAGTGCTTATTTTAACCAATATTTACACCTCCTTATAGCAAAAAAAAACATAAGAATCATAAAAAGTTTTTATGTTTCCTATGTTCTTTATGTTTTTACTCTGTTGCATCAACAATGTTTAATGCTAATTCTCCATCTTCTGATAAAGTGATGGTACTGTTGTTTGCTAAATAGTCAGTCATTTGTTTTTTAGTTATGAATTTACTTACATCGATTTCTACCCCACCAAATTGTTCATAACCCGGTTCACTGGCTGAATCATTCCAGAAAAATTCTTTATATTGATTTTTACCACTGCCACTGTCTGATACAAGGTAAATTGTTCCTAATACCCCAGTAGTTGGCAGTTCATCTATACTTGCAACCATTTCTACATGCCATTTAGGTATTGTTGAGTATAAATCATATACTGCTTTCGCGGAAGGTATTTGAGTATCAGATGATGTATTAGTTAATGATGTGGTTTTTGAACTATTATCTATTTTAGTATTTAACCCATCACTGACTGCTTTAGTGGTTGGGTATTTAGTGTTGTCTGGTGAGGATAAATTGGTTGCTTTATTTGCTCCTTTTTCAAATCCACTTGTTGCTGTTGCCCAATCAGTAATTTGAGTATGAGTCATTGATTTTGGAATATCTGCTTTTACTGCTTGTATCTCATCATAGAGTGCTTTTCCTCCAACAACATCTTCATTTGTAAGGGTGCTTGCTATGGTTGTTTTAATACTATCTTTGTTTATTTTTGTGTTTAAATCAGCATTTACACTTGTTTTTAAAGGATAATTTTCCTCAACATGAGCTTGTAAATCTCTAATTGCTAATTTAACAGCTTTTTCAGTAGGATATTTAGCATCTGAAGCATTATCACTACTAATTGTAGTGGTTTTATTTGTGGATTTTTCAAAACCTGCTGTCGCAGTATCCCAATCAGTAATATCAGTATGTTTCATTCCAGATGGGATTCCTGCTTCTACTTTTTTTATTTCATCGTAGATAGCTTTACCACCAACGACATCATTGTTAGTTAGGGTATCGTTTACGATTGTTTTAATACTTGTTTTATCTATTTTTTTATCAAGATTATCTTTTACAAGTTTTTCAGATGGGATATTTGTATCTGCTGGGGTTTCTGTCCATGCAGTGATTAATTTACTGTTCTCTATGAACCATGCTTTTAATTGTGGTAAAATGTTTGTTTTAATTTTCATAAGTATTATTCTCCTATTTTTGTTAATGTTAAATATAAACCATCTTGTTCAGATGTTATTTCTCCATCTATAATGCATTCATCAAGTGTGGTGTTAATGTTTTTGATTTTTTCATCTATTTCTGTTTTATTGTAATAGTTTTTTAAAATAGACTCTAATGGTATGATTTTTTTTATTTCTCCGTTTTTAAAACATTGGAGTGTGTTGTTTTCGAATTTATAATCGTCATAGTTTATACTGTCGTCGACGTATGATTTTAATTCATCTACAACTATTGTGTTAAGGTTGAGTATTTTAATTATTTCGTTTTCTGCGTAACATATTAGTTTTCCGTCTGTGTATTCTATGTTATCGTATTTTGTTTTTAAACGGGAGTAGATGTCGTCGATTATGGTTTTATCTATTTGTGATGGAGAATCTGGTTTTGTATTGTAGTGTGATGGGTTTAGTCCAATTCTGAGGAAGTTTGTTGTTAGTCTGTCTCCTGCATAAATACTGATTATGAAGTAGTATCCTGTTAGTGCTATTGTTGGGATTGGGATTAGGCATGTTTGCATGTCTCCGAGTAGGACTGTTGTTTTTTGTTTTTTATCGTTTTCGAAGATTGCGAATTTTGTTTGGTTTTCCCAGTCACTGTTTTTTTGGAATGTTACTTGTATGTATGCTGTTCCCTCGCTTTGGTTGGAGATGATTTTTTTGTCTTTTCTTTGGAGTTCGCTGTTTTTTACTTTGAATTTTAGTATGTCCAATTTGTGATTCTCCTTTTTTTTTAATAAACATTAAATATATAAATATATATATTTAAACAAAAAGAAAAACCCACCACCCCCAAGGGGGAATGGGTAAAAGAAAATGAAACCTATAAATTCTTACAAGTCTCATTTAACAAAGGAGCAATCTCATCAATATTAAAAGTAATATCTAAAGCCTTACCCTTAATATCCTCCTGAACAGCCTCTCCTTTACCAAGTGTACCTAAACCATTTTTAGACAAAATACACCCAGTTAAACTACAAACCTTCTCACCAGTAGAATTTTCACCCGGGTCAGAAGAATTGTTGAATAAAACCATATTAAATTGACATCTTTTAAGATATATTTTCATCATAGTAGTGTTAGAGAAGATTCTTTTAATAGAAAACTCTATCTTCTCCTGTCCCGGAACAAGAGCTGCTGGTTTAGAAACTCCACTATTATAATGTTCTTTTAAATCTCTTGATAAATCAATAGATACTTCCTGTACTGGGATTCTGGTAGATTTTCCCAATACAATGTATCCATTTGTCCATAATCTTGTTGCATTTTCATCAGCCATTTTTTATTTCCTCCAAAAGAATTTTAAATTACTATTACTCCTAAATCAATATCACGTAATGCTCCAACCGGAACTATTTTACAATTAATAATGATTTTTGATTCTCTTACTAATTCGTTCTCTTCGTTAAAGTGTACTACAGCTGCTGATTTCACTTCAACATCGTATGGTGGAATATTATATTCATTGATGGAGATTAAGGTTTTATCGGTATCGGTAATGTTTTTAAGTTCAGTACTTAATGCAGTAGTTAAAGATGCTTTTAAGTCCTCGGTTAAATCTTGTCCTTGGTATGGTTTTGCGACTTTAATTAAGCGTTTAGTTACATACATTACGATACTCATGATGGATTCATGTGATAATACATCATGGTCTTGTATGGTTGTTACACCTTCGAGGAATGTAATTTCATTGTATTCTTTTTTAAAGGTGTTTACTCCTGCTTCGTTTAAATCTTCACGGTCTTCTTTTACAAGTATTGTGTTATCAGTTGTGATTGGCAATACATCTACAACTCCTTTTAATACTTTTTTAGGTTCTCCTCCGAAGATTGCTTCTGCATAACCTAATGCACTTCTAATTCCTGTATATAATTGTACTGCTTGGTAAGGGTAGAGGTTACGTTTTACTCCGTCTTCTTCGAATATTACTCCTTGTCCTATGTAAATTATGTATTCATTATCAATTTCTCTTGCGTCTTCGCAGAGTGATTCAGTTCCATCTACTGGTTGTATATATGTTTCTGCTTCGTCTTCTGGGTAATCCAAGAAACCACAAATACCGAATCTTAATTGTGCTACTTCTGGGTCATTCATTTCATTAATGTGTTCAATTAATTCATTACGAACAACTTTAGCACGACTTAATGTTGCAAGCCCTAAAATATCAATATCCTTCATTTTATCGAAAGCAGCCCTATAAGCTTTCAATAAAGTAGCATTTGCATCTGCATCAGTGTCTTTAGTTCCAGAGACAGTAGTATCAACAGTATTTCCTTCAATAGGAGTGATTTTAGATTCATCAAGAACATTCACTTCTACATTATGGGTTACACCATTTCTATCTACTACTTGTTTATTCTCTTTTTTGGTTGGGAGTTCACCATTTTTCTGTACATATGCACCAAGGCTTCCACCGGTTAATTCTCCAGTTAATGCCTCACCAGTACTTGATGTAGTTTCTAATTGACTTGGGGTGACTTTATCAAATTTAGCTTGTCTTTCAGCCGCAGTTTCACTACCTTTCGCTTCCATGGTGTGTAATGTAGCTTTAACATATGCACCAAATTTATTGTTAATTCTTTTAACAATACTTTTAAGGTTAGGGAGGCTTTGATATTTTTTACTGGTAACTCCATTAATATCAACGGTTAAACTGTAGGTTGAAACATTACTTAAACTTGGAGCTATTAAAAATTTATGATTTACAACTCCCGGGTCTACAGCTTCAATAGTTATAGCTGGAACTATATCTTTTTCTCCTTCTGCATCGGTATTTAAATTCACATTCCATGTGAAGGAGGCTTTTTTCATTAAATCGAATCCAACACGACAGATTACTAATCCGGTTGGTTTTTGGTAAAAGTGTGGTTTGAAGTTGACTCCAAACATTTCTTCAGCTTCTGTTGCAGAGGCAACAAAGGTTGGTTCCATTACTGGACCTTTAGGAGCTTCTATACAGTAACCAAACAATCTGTCAGCAGAGGTATCGACATCAATTAATCCTTCTGTTATTTTTAATCTAAAAGTTGGTATACTTACTACCATGTTATCTAAATCCTTATATTTTTAAATTTTTCACGAGCTTCGTCGATGCTCATTTTTACTTTTTCGTCTATACCTCTTATTTTATACAATGAACTCATTTTTGTGTGGGATAGTCCGAAGAAATCGGATAATTCATGTAATGAGTATAAAAATTTTTTTTGTGGTGTATTTTTTTTAGGAGCCGTTTTTTTAGGGGTCCTTTTCACTATAGGTTTTTCTTTTTGAACCCTTTTATTGTTTTTTTCATCAGTCATTTTTTCACCTTACATAATGTTTTTTACCATATGTGACTCTTTTAACATTAGGGAGTTGTTCTCTTTCTCTTTTATGACTATAAATGAAGTACATGTCGAAGGATATGCGTTCTACTTCGTTATCCTCTAAAGAACTGAGGTTTTTCTGTTTGGATACTTCATAGTAATGAATGCCTCTGTCACTATAGGAATCTCCGTTTTCAAATAATCTTCCTTGCATCAGGGCTTTAATCTTAATACATTCAATGCAATCAGTATTAATATACAAAGCTTCCTCATTAACATAATATGAATTCGGAATAATCTCCTCAAAAGAATTAACGCGTGTTAATTTCTTATTTTTAACCTCTACCCCGTAAATATTTTTAAATAATGCTTTTTTAGAATCGGGTTCAATTGCATAAGCTATATTTTTATACAAATTAGGTTTGATTTCTTTAAAATCATCATTATAATTATAAATAACAGTTTCTAGATTAAAAAAATCATACAATCTATCCATTAAAACATCATAAATATTATGGGCTTCAATAATTTTCTTACTAAAAATATCCACTTGGAAAACCGCTGATTCCCAATCACGATACTCCTTATATGTATCCTCAATATATTTTTGATGCTCTAACAAATGTTTCTCAATAAATGGGGTTACCCTAATTTCTGGGTAGGTTGTAGTTTTATCTTTGTTTAAAAGAACTGGAACAACTTTATCTTTAATATGAAAATTATATTTCCCATTTTCATGTGTTGCGATTAATTCAAGTATTGATTTAGTAACAGAATTTGTATTCATCTTGTCCACCCCATTGTACGTCTAACATAGTTTGTGTTTGAAAAACTATGTCCTTTAGTTGAGGCTGAAAATTGTCTTCTGAAACTTCCAGACCTTCCACTTGTTGAATTTCCTATCCCGCTTTTATGGATGTTTTTAATAATGTTTCCTTGGGTGGTAAATATAGAGTGTCCAAGCGTTACCCCAACTGGACTACCATTAACCCCACCCAAAAATGCACTTTCCCCAGCCCATAAAGCCATTAAATGATTAGTTAAACCTCTCCTACTTTTTGCAGCTACAGTACTTAAAGCAGGCCTCATAAAAGGACGAGCTGGAATAAAAGTTTTCCCACCACGGGGGTGAAAACCATATTCTTGGTGTCCAGCATAAAATTTCCCTCTTTTGTCTTTTACTGGTGCGCGTAATATGATTTTTCCCGGTCCACCATATTCTTTGGTAATACTATCAATTAATCTACCTTCTCTAAAAACTCCTTGTACTCTAGCGAATTCACGTGCTACTTCAACCATCTCATCCCCAATAGCATCTAATTCACTTTCGAGGAAGTCACCATTAGTTAAGGCTAATTCCATTTGTAATGCCCTTTGCCTGTATTTGTCGAAAATATATTTATAATTACTTGAAAAATTAAAAAAAGAATTACTCATATTTTTTCTCCAAAATTAATTTAAGTTTAACATGGTCTCTATTATGTCTTAAAAATAAATTAGGATTATATTCTGTAATCTTCATTAATAATGTTTCATAAGGACGAGCATATTTTATCCTATAATCATTTAACTCGGAAGCTTTTAATTCGAATTCAGGAAGAAAATATCCAACATATGCTGGGTTAGATTCCTGTCCTTTAAAGTTAATTTCTAATTCCTGTGGTTGTTGAATTATCCCATGCAATTCTTGTTGTATCGTATATTTTTCTTCTCCGAATCCTAATTCATCTTCCTCGTCAGTGTACCCTAATTTCATAAGGTATAATGATTCATCTGGGCGGTATGTGTGACGGAGGATGGTTTTAAAACTCATATTAATATAAATCCCTATACCAATTACGGCGAATACTCATTCCGGTTCTTCTAAAAACTTGTAGATTCTTCATATCAGCAAATTTATCAGTTAATGTATCTAATAAACCATCATAACGGCTACACCAACTTGGAATATCTCCATATAAACCTTTTGATGTATTATTATACTTTTCCTGTGTGTCCCCAACTTTGTATTCTGATGGGGTGTGTATAATTTCCACATCAGTTAAGGATAATTGGCATGCTATAGCAGCAAGCAATGTCTGGTCGAACAATGGTGTTTCTGTAATATGTTCATCTTGTTTTGCGATATCTCCGAGTTGGTCTAATATAACTAATGTGTAATAATTTAAATATTGTTTTAACTCATCATCGGGGATATCTTCTTTTTTTATTCTTAAGAACAGTCTTGCTTGGTCTACTTCTAACATGCTTCTTATCCCATTTATATTTTTGTTAATTTGAAAGTGGATATGTAGTTAATGTCCCTTGGTGTTAACATTCCAGAATTATCTCCTGTTAATTGAGAAAAGGAGAGTTTGTCTGGGTGTTGTGCTTTTAAATTATCTACAAATTCTTGTCTTTTTAAAGCTTCTTCTTCTGTTTCCACGTATCCTAATTCAGTTAATTGGTCACATTGTGCTTTTGTAACCTCAATAGTCTCACCATTCTTCACAATAAGTGTTTCCGGTAATCCTTTAATTTTAGGAACCACTACCTTGGTTTCTCTCCCATCAACATTTTTAATCTCATGTGATTCAAGACACATTTGTATTGCAGATGGTTGTGTTATTAATGGTTTGAATGCGAGTTTTATTTTTTTAGGGGTTGTTTTCCTTGTTGTTTTTTTAGTAGTAGTGGTTGTTGTTTTTTTAGTAGTCATGTTTTTTTACACCTCTTTAAAAGAATCCATACAGTTATAATTTATTGTTTTTTCATTAATGCAGAACATTCAGTTCTAACACATACTGGTTGTTGGTCGTGACGAATGTCTACAACATCGGAAATGTGTTCTTCGTCTCTGTATTTGTGGATGGTTGGTTCTTGGTCTTCTGCTAACCAGAATGCATCTTTACTGGAGTCAAGAATAATTGCTTGGTCCATTAATTCGTTTGCAATCATAATGTTTAATCCTGCTACACTTTGACCGGTTTCTCCGTATAATATTCCTCTGTTTCCCCCTTCTTTGAGTTTTGCATCTAAAAGGATTCTTTGGAATATTTCTGGTACGAATTGGAATTTAGGGTCTTGTTGTAATTCATTAAACATTGCGTAGGACATTATGATAGTATCTGGTTCGAGGCTGATTGGGTGGTCTGCGTCAGCTCTTGCGTCTTTTATCATTTGCACTACCGCATTGTTGATTGCGGATACAGTGATTTTGTCAGTGTAGGTAGTTACGGTGTTTCCGGTTCCTGCTGCGGTCATCATTACATTGATGATGTCGAGTCTTTCTTTTTTAAGCATTCTATCCATTGCTGCTTGCATTTTTCTGGATTCGAATGATGGGTCGTCATCGTTGATTCTTTTTTCGTCATCATCTATTTTGTATCCGGTTGCGTTTCTGTGTAAGAAGATGGTGAATAATTTTCTAACGTTTTCTTCTCTTGGGACCTCGGAGTTTCCTGCGATTTGTACTGCGATTCCTTCGTCTTTTTCTACACGGAAGGTTTTACTGAGTACTCCTTTCATTGGTTTTGGGGTGAAGAATTGTCTGAGGTCAGAGTGGTCTTCTAAGTATTTGATAATTTCTGGTGCGATTGCATTATTACGATTATAGTAGCCTTCGCTGGTTTGTGGTGCTTGTGCAAAAGTGTTAATCGGTTCCATATTTTTATACTCCTTTAATGTATGCGATGAATCTTTCGCCTTTCTCTGCTGATTGGTATGCTCTTCCTAAGCTTTCTTCTGCGAGTTTGGTTGGTTTGAATCCACCGTTTGCTCCGAGGGTGATGAGTTCGCCTTCTTGGACTTTGTCGGATGCGATTACTGAAATCATACCGTTTCTTTCTATGGTGACTACGTCTCCTTTTTGGAGGGTACGGCTTGCTCCGTAATCTAAAATTGGTTTTCTACTGTTTAGTACTGTGGTTCCAGCATCTAAGTTTGCTTCTGGGGTGGTGTCGTTTCCAACTACTCCAACGAAAGATAAGTGTTTACCTTCTGCTCCTTCTTCAATCCATGTACCGTATACTTCTGATGGTTCAGTTGGGATTACTTCTGGTACACATACTGCTTTGTATGCAGTTTTAAAGAATCCATCTTTATCTGGTACATTGGAGATTGCGTTTTCAATTACTTTTGCTGCTCTACCAGTTAATATTTGTCCTGATGAATGAATCATATTATTATACTCCTTCTATTGTACTCTATGTAATAAACTTGCTAATGGGTCGTCTGAGAAGCTTTCTTCTCTGTATTTGTCATCAGCAGTGTTAGATGGTTTTACTTCTACAGTGTTTTGTTTAATGTTGGTGAACATGTCCACATATCTGTGTAACATTTTTTCACTTAACTTTTCGATTTCTTCGGTTTCAAGTCCTGCTTTTACTTCTTCGTTTAATTGGGTGACTTGTTGTCTTAATTCGGAGAGTTTTGCTTCTTCGATTTCTGCAAATTTTGCTTCGTAACTTGCTACTTTTTCGTTTAAGGCTTCGGTTTCTTTTTGAAGTTTTTCTGCTTCAGTTTTTAAAGCTAATGCTTCTTCAACTTTGTCGGAAATTTTCATTTCATATTCTTCTTCTTTCGCTTTGAATTCATCTTTTAATTGGGTGATTTCATCATTTTTCTCCATTTTATAATTGGAGAATTCTTCAACTACTTGAGTGTATTTATCTTCAAAATCAGACATTTTAGTCCTCCTTGATTGTTTAAATTCTTCTAATTGTTCAAAGTCCATTTCATCGTCAGAAAAATTAATATGTACTGTTGCATCAGAGTCTGCCGGTACAGCTACAACGGATAATTCCTTAAATTTCATATTTCTTGCTAATATTTGGAATCCATCGTCGTCGAACCAGTGAGTGCATTGTGTTACTGGTTTTCCACATATACTACAGATATGTTCACAGTTAAAACCTACGCTTACTGCGTTTAATAGGCCTTTATTTAGTTTATTTAAAAAAGAGTCTTCTTCTGCGTCTATGTCTGCTTCATAGTATATTGTAGGGGTTGCTGTGTCCGGGTCCATTCTCATTTCTGCATGGGTTATTTTCCCTATTACATTATCTGATAACCTTACATGGTCTTTTAAGAATGGTTTTTTAATTAGTGAATTAACACTTTTCTCTAATTCTTCTTTTGTTACGGTGATGCGGTTGAAGGTTCCTTCATGTACTGCGAATCCAGATACATGTACGAAGTCTTCTTTTACGTTGAACTCATCGAAGATAGAATCTTTGATTTGTGTTAACTGTACTTCGGTCATAGTAATTCTTTTTCCCGATTTCTTTTTAAAATTTGTAGATAATTTTAGCAATTATCAGTTTATTATCTCTCGGAAGTGTTTATAAAAGGTTTTTTCATTTTTTGTTTTTTTCCATTAAGTTTAAATACTTGTTAAGATAAATATATTTATTATGACTGATAGAAAAGGAGTTATTTATATTATTAAGAATTTTGCCAATGACAAAATTTATGTTGGTAAAACCATTAATACTGCTCAGAAGCGTTTCGGTCAACATTTAAATGAAGCTTTTACTGAAAATAGTCGTGTTTATAATTATTGCTTAAGTCGTGCTATCCGTAAATATGGTATTGAATGTTTTGATTACGCTATTTTAGCAGATAATGTTCCTGAAGATGATTTGGATTTAGTTGAAGAACATTACATTCGCATGTATGATGCGACTAATCCTAATATTGGTTATAATATGAGTAGTGGGGGGTATGACACTAGTAATCATCAAGAGTATCGTGAGATTCAACCGGATACGGATTATGATACTGATTCTCGAATGAATTTCGATGATATTGATGATGATTTAGTGAATGAGGTGCTTAATAATTTATAAAAGAGGTTTAGGTACTTTTGAACGAGTTAGATAAAGAGAGGAAGATGAAGAAGGTTCTCATAGCCTCTAAGAAAGACCCTGTTTTTTTTATTGAACATTTTTGTTATGATACTACTGGGCATCCATATAAGTTGGAGCCTCAACAAAAACTTTTTTTACGTGATAAGTCTCCATATAAGATTTTATTCTGTTCTCGTCGTAGTGGGAAAACTTTAACAATGATTGCTGATATGCTGCATAAAGCTTTTTTCCGTAAAAATCAACAATTAGCTTTGATTGCCCCGACTCAGGAACAAGCTAAAACTTTTAGTAATGTTATGAGTGATATGGTGATGCGTAGTCCTATGTTGCAATCTAGTTTTACTGTTAATAATAAATTTGATAAACAATTAACTAATAGTACTAGGATTAAATTCGGTACTAGTGGTGCTAAATCTGGGAAGAAAGAGGATTCTAGTCTTGTTGGGTCTGGTTTAAATGTTTTATATTTGGACGAAACTCAATCATTAGAAAGCGAAGCTTTATCAACCATTATCCCAGTTATCAGTGGACAAATAGGACATTCCGAAATGGTTTTCGCTGGAACACCCCGTGGAAAATCAAATTTTTTCTATGAAAACATTTTAAACAGTAAACAAATCAGTGAATCATATGTAGATAATGGTAAACCTAAGATATGCCCACAACATGGGAAGTTCTCCTTACATCGTTTCCAAATCACTGATTTAGATGAAAACGGAAACGTAGCATACAGTAGAGCAGAATATCGTTTACCTATCGAGGAATTAGAAACTGTTAAAAGTGTTATTGGAGAAGAAAAATTCCGTCGAGAATACTGTCTTGAATTCCTTGATGAATCAAGTATGCCATATTATCAGGAACTCATTGATACAGCTGGAATATGTAGGCTTCCAGAGGTTTTCCAATCTAATGGTTTAGCTTGTGCTGGAATTGATTTCGGAAAAACACGTAATAATAGTGTTTTAACTGTAGGGGTACTGAATCATGGTAATCAGACTTGGGAATGTAAGTATTTCCGTACTTGGCCGTTAGGAACCCAGTATAATAAGATTTTACATTATTTAAATACGGTTTTACCTAAACGTTTCCCTATGTTACAAGTTTTAGCTATTGATGCCACTGGTGTAGGTGTTGCTTTAACTGAAAATGTAAATCATAATGCGAGTTATAAAGTTTTAGATGTTAAATTCAGCCAACCCATGAAAGTCACATTAGTAGAAAACACTATTAATAATTTCGAATCCGGATATACAAGTTTTTACCAAGACCCCACCCTAGTTGATGAAATGCATGAATATACAAGGGAATTAACCGAAAACGGAAGAGTAATATTTAAAAAAGGAGCCTCCGACGATTACATTGATAGTTTAAACTTATGCAACTACGCAATAACAGACCTCGTCAACAATGGAGGAATATACCAAAACGATTTTAAAAGTTACAGTCTACAAGGAAAAATGTTCGGAAAAGAATACAAAAAAAAAGCCAAAGAAAGATATGGTAGATTCACCAATCAAAAAAGAAGGAGATACTAAATGCCGCAAGACACAAAAAAGAAAAACCCATCACAAAGAAAAATCAAAAAAATAAACCCATACTACAACAACAGAGTATTCGGAAGCAACTACCGTCCAATGCAACTAACATACACTATCCTAGACGGTTTATACCAAAGAACAATCCTAAAAAAAATCATACAAAAATATATTGGAGGCATATGCCCCAGTTTCTACACCTTAACCGTTGAAGACGAAACCGGGCAAAGAATAGAGGAAATTGAACAAGCTTGCAAACCATTAAGTAAAACATTAAACCGTAGTTTATTCAAAGAACAGTTAAAAAGTTATTTCTTATACGGTACTGCTTTCACATATTGTGGAAATCGTGATGCAGCCGGAACCCCAGAAGAATTATTCTTATTACATCCCCGTGATGTTGAAGTTAAAATAGTAACCCAGCCGGGACCTGAATATGGGGATATTGAATATTATAGTTATACATATGGTGGATATGTTTTCAAAATCCCACCTGAGGATATTAAAGTTTTCAGTAATGACCCTGATATTGGGGAGATTTATGGGAACAGTATTGTAAATCATTTACAAGATACTTTACACCAATTCCTGAATAATCGTGTTGATTTAGCTGAAATCCTCGACCGTTACGCAATCCCATTAGTACAATGGGCAGTTGATGTTGAAGGGGAAATGGGTATTAACAAAGATGATATTATTGATAAAGCCCGTAGAGTATTAGATGAACAATTAACTGCTGGTGATGATATTGTTTGCGATGCCCGTATTGAACCTCGTACTTTAAGTTTCGCAAATGATGTTGGACATTTAATTAGTATTTTAGAACAATCCCGTCGTGATTTAGGAATGTTAAGTATCCCAGAAAGTTTACTTGGTGGACAAATCAGTAACCTTAGTGGTGGAAAAACACAAGCCGCTGTCTTCCAACAAGAAATCAATGATTATCGTGCCAATTTAAATGATTTTTTAGCAGAAAACTTCTATATCCCATTCCTTGAAACACAAGGTTATATTCGTGGAGAAGACTACCATAATATTTACATTGCATTCCCCCCAACCACAACAGAACTACCATCAGAAAGCATAATCTGGATAAAAAGTGCAATAGAATTAGGACTAATCACACTAGACGAAGCAAGAAGCGTACTCGGATTCAGAGGATGCGCACCCGGAGTAACACATACATTAAAAGAAGTATACGCAGTAAGAAGCGCACAATACGAAAACGCCAACACCGAACAAAAACAACAAACCGACCCACTAACACCCAAAAACCGAGACGGAAGAGACCCAGACAACAAAAGAGGTAACCAATAATGTACATATACATACTCACAAATACATATAATAATAAAAAATACGTGGGCAAAACACACTTACCCAAGTGGTTGTTTAAAACATTATTATATGATATACTAGACGATAAAAAACATTATAATGATTTACTGCAAAAAGACTGGTTAAAATATAATTTCATGTTAAAACTCATAGAAGAAGATAATTACAATAACCAATGTGATGAATACATTAAAGAGTGGGGATTATTGAATCCTATTTACGGGTATAATGTTTTCAATGATTTGCAGAATAAGAAAGGCCGTTTCAAAAAAGAAGACTTCTTCAATGATGATATATGCTTATTATTTTGCTTCCACCCAAATGTACAATTCTGGGCAAGAACACTAAACATGGAAAGAAACACCATCTCCAACAGGTTAAGTAACTTTGGCTTATTCTGCAACGGTTACTTCCACAGAAACATTGCAAGATACGAAGACTACTACTGGACATGCATCCGCATCGTATACCTAACCGATGAATGCTTCACCGCCAACCAATTAATGGGAAAAATGAGAGAAAAATACAAAATCAGCAACCAACTACGCATCACACCCCGCAAAATAAGCCGATTTTTCAGTATGCATGATGTACACAAAAGTGGGGGAAAATCAGCCGGATGCTTACTATTTTGCCCCAAAAAAGAAGAGGAGTAAAGGTTTCTATGAATGATGAAAAAATGAGGTTAATAATGAGGTATTTCATAAAACACAAACAACTAGGAAAACAAAAAAAACTAATACACCTAATCGGAGGAAGCCTAGAAAACTCATCCGGAACAAAAGAAGACGCAATACTAGCCATCAAACTACTAAAATTCATAATAGAGGAGGAAAACATATGATTGAAGACCCATACAGTATCACAAGCCAAATAGCAAACGTAAGACGCTACAGTAACATGACATTCGACAAATTCATCAAATTCGCAACCGTATTCTACGACAAAACACAAAAAGGATACCACCCCAGCATAACAAGACAAATATGCGACCCATACGGATGGGCACTACTATGCAATGATTACCAAGACGAAGATTTCCCATTAAACATGGAAGCATCATGTAAAGACATTTTCGAAAAAAAATGCGAAAGTGACGGTACTACAAGTGATTTAATTAGTGCTCTTGATTTTAAAACCATCCTAAACCTAATCTACAGAGGATTCTGGTTCAACTACGACCTCGCCATGGAACTATACATGATGCAAAACTCCCCACTAAGCATATTCAAACAAATCCTCGGAGGAAGAGGCTACGTTTTCAACAGATTCAAACCAGACCTAGTGGAAAGCCAAAAATACTTAAGATTCGCATCAGAAAGCATACTATACCCAGACGAAAAACTAAGAATACCCGTACCACACACATACAGAGTATGTGATGGTTTAAACTGGCCAGTCATTTGTATGAACTATACTGGCCCATATAGGGTTGTACAAGGAGAATGCGGAGGATTCGGCGACGGTTTATTCATCGTAGACTATGACTACATGATTATAGATGTATTAAGAGTGAATGACTTATGGTTAACCGACACTGGTTTAGAAAACCGCCTCCGCTTCGCAAACACATGTAAAGAATATGATACAAGAAGCTTCGTAAAATGCTGGAGTTTAAGAAGTAGTTTAGAAGCCGGGAAAATGCTAAACGCTAACCCAGACGACGGCCTACTACTAAGAAGCTGCGCAGAAAACTTCTACAAAAACTACTGGTTCAGATGGTACGAAGGAAGCCTAATCTACTACAAAAGAACACAAAAAGGAAAACTATCAACAAACAACAAAGGAACACCCGGCTGGTACAAACTAACCGGAGAAGACGGAACCGTCGATGATTTTGAACACCGCAAATACGACAGAATATTTTTAGACTCATGGGACGTGAAAGAATTCCAAAAAATACTTACAATATAGAATTCATTAAAAAAGTAGAAAACGGGGAATACAAAAAAATTTTACTAGTTTCTCCAGAATTCCCCACTCAAAACAAAAGCCGCAACCATCATGATTTCCTACCCATAGGATTGTTAAGGATAGGAGGCTACTTAAGAGACAACGGAGTTAATATAAAATTAATTCATGGTTGCAGAAGAGTAGATGGAGATTATGATTTAATCATGGTCACCAGTTTATTCACCTACTGGTGGAGATATGTCCAAAAAACCGTAGATTTCTATAGAAGTATTATTGACGCTCCCATCGTAGTCGGAGGAATATACGCTACCCTATTACCCTCACACTGTAAAAAAAAAATATTAAACCAGACCACATAATCACCGGACCCATAAAACAAACAGAAAACCATACACCCCGCCTACGACTTAGCAAATGTAGATTACCAAATCATCAACACCACCAGAGGCTGCACCCGAAAATGCAGTTTCTGCGGAACATACAAGGTTGAACCAGAATGGATATATAAAAAAAGTATTAAAAACGAAATCATAAAAAAGAAAATAATTTTTTATGACAATAACCTATTAGCTAACCCATATATTGAAGATATTTTATATGAGTTGATAGAATTACGCAAACAGAAGAAAATCAATTACGTAGAAAGCCAATCCGGTTTCGACAGAAGAATACTATTAAAAAAACCCATACTAGGAGAATTACTATACAAAGCCGGTTTCAAAAACCCCAAAATCGCATGGGACGACAAGTTAAAAAATAGTGAATCAGTCAAAAAAACTATAAATATTTTAACTAATGGAGGCTTCAAAAGAAACAACATCGGAGTATTCATGCTATACAATTATAATTTACCCTTCAAAGAACTAGAACAAAAAAGAATCAAACTAGCAGAATACGGAGTCCAAATCATGGACAGTCGATATAGACCACTAAATTGCACTAACGATGGTTATAATCCACGCAAAAAACATCAAGATAATGACGAGTATTATATTCATCCCGTATGGAATGATGAAGAAATCAGACTCTTCAGAAAAAATAGTCGTCGCCATAATATCTGTATAAGAACCAGAAGTAACTGGCATAGTAATAAAGTAGAAAGAGGGAAAATTGACAAAGATTTAGTAAAACATTTACATAACTGTAACCTAGAAGAAGTTAAAACTGTTTTAGATGATGTTTGGGTTTTAACTGACTATAATGGGGTACCTAAAAACTAAATCATCTCCTTTTTTCAAAACATATTTACGGAAAATTATTTGTTCGTATAACAAAAATTTTAAAATTTTTTTTATGAACACTAATGTGGACGTTTTGGCGTTGTGTTTATTTTGTGCTTAAATTGTACCTATCTTGTTTTTATATTGTGTGTATCTTGTGTATAAGTTGTGTTTATTATGTGTTGTGTTTAAGTTGTATACAAGTTGTGTATAAGTTATATACAAGATGTGTTGTGTCTAAAATGTTTATAAAATATATAAAAATTATATACATCATGTTATATATATAAAATGTATAATAAGATGTATATAAAAAGTGTAAAAAAAATATAACAATGTTATAAAAAAATTTAAAAAAAAGTTATAGTGTTATGGCTACAGCATAACACTATAAATATTATCCTTAACCTTCTTTTTAATAACAAAGTTAGCCCGCACGCGTTGATGTGTTAATATGTTTAATTTATTTAACCTCGTTAAATAAATATTTTTAAAAATCGCATTGTCACTAGTAACGCAAATAAAACCTGCCTGTATCAAACCGTTAAAATAAGGAGTATCGTGGGATATGCCTTTGTCGCTCGCGTTAAAATCATCTAAGCACAAACAGTTATCCTCGGCTAGCAATAAATCACTATCACTTAGGATAGCATCATACGTACTAAAAGTGTTAGTATATCTATGTCTTCTATCATAAAGGATATTATCCTTCATAAACTCGTCAATATCTAAGGGATAATAAACGGTTTTTTCCTTACTTGCATCTTCTTTGAATCCTATAATTTTTAGTTCAAGTTCCATATTTTTTTCCTCCTAATTTTTAGGAGTTATAAGTTTTTATAACTCCTATATAATAATAGTATTTTAAAGTATATAAATGTATTGTTTTTTTAAAAACACTTAAAACAACTCAAAAACGAAAAACAAGACCTAATAATAGTTCTTTTAACTAAACCAGCACCAACATACCTCAGATTTGATTTTAAATTGATTTCAGGCGTTTTTAAAAAAGTGGATTTGGGATCCTACAAGCACATTTTAAACACAACCTTACTACTTCATAATCACACCTTCCTCACGACGTCGTCACAAGTTATCTGCCTGCGCGGCTTCTTTCTCCCCTTCGCTTTTCCCTCCACTCCCCCCCAAATTTTTTCCGCCGCCACCC
>ERZ1034984.90-NODE-90-length-101761-cov-29.331072_pt1 | contig 101761 bp, 81 predicted proteins | sample MGYA00520589_ERZ1034984 | MGnify/ENA primary metagenome ERZ1034984 (study PRJEB33766, sample SAMN09781790) | gut metagenome | biome: gut microbiome | host: Homo sapiens | place: Madagascar | study: EMG produced TPA metagenomics assembly of the PRJNA485056 data... | reverse complement strand
TACCTCTCCGATTTTTCTCATATTGGATCACAAATATTTCTCTTGGAACATTTTTCCAAAAAGAAAGCCCCCGAAAGGAAACGATCACTCGTTTTCTTTTGAGGGTTCGTCCGCATTGCGGATGGTGGAGGCAACGTGACCTTGTGCGAACTTTTTGGACAGTTCGCCAGCCGCCGCCTCCGCGTCCATGACAAGGTCGAAGCCGGCCTCGGCGTTAGAACCCCCTGAATAGTTGAAAGCAATCCGCAGGTGATCATCGGACAGGTAGACCACCGACACAAAGGCATCAATGACCTTGCGCCGGAACTCTTGGCTCTGCAAGCTGCCGCCCCGGAAGCGATCCAGCCAAAAGAGAACCTGATCACGCTCCAGATGGACGTGGCTCAACTTTTCCAGTTCGATGGCCCGCTTCAGATCCTGGGCCTTGGCCTCCAGATCCAGAAGCCGCTGCTTTGTGGTCGAGGTGATGATTCCGGCTTCGATGGCATTCATCACATTGTCGGTGGCCTTTTGGTTTTCCTCCAGTTCGGCGGTCAGGGCGGCAAGCTGCGCCGAGGCCGCCTCCCGCTCCTGATATTCCATCACGGCATCCGCGATCCACTCCATCACGTCAGGCCGGAGGACGTAGTCCAGAGCGGCCTTCACGACCACACGCTCGATCCACTCGCGGGGCACGTTCGCCTTTTTGCAAGCCCGCTCCCGCCGCCGCTTTTGGCAGCCGTAGTAATAATGCAGTTCGCCGTTCTTCCCGGTGCCGGAGAAGCCGATCATGTAGGACCCGCAGTGGGCGCACTTCAGCTTCCCAGTCAGCAGGTAGTCCCCGCCGTCTTGGTGACGGCCCCGGACGCTGCTATTTGCTTTCAGCCGCTCATTCGCCGCCCAAAAGGTGCCCTGATCGATGAGAGCGGGCATCCCGCCCTCGATGCGGGTGTCCGAGAAATGATACACCCCGATATAGGCCTCGTTCATCAACAGCCGGAAACTGCCCTTGTTCCACCGCCCGCCCCGGCTGGTTTTCAGCCCCCGGCTGTTCAGATCGTTGGCGATATCCACAAAGGGCATCCCCGCCGCAGCCTTTCGGAAGATCTCCCGCACGACCTCGGCGTTTGCCTCGTGGATAGCAAAGCGGCCATCCGGCCCCTTGCAGTACCCGAAAGGGATGGAGCCGGAGTTCACCTTGCACTGCTCAGCATTGTATTTCATGCCCCGGCGAATATTCTGAGCGAGGGCTGCGCTGTAATATTCAGCAGACCCCTCCAGTACGGATTCCAGCAGAATCCCCTCCGGGCCGTCCGGGATGGACTCCTTTGCATAGAGGACCCGCACCCCGGCCTTCTTCAGCCGGAACTTGTATGTGGCCGAGTCGTAGCGGTTCCGGGCAAAGCGGTCAATCTTCCAGCAGATCACATAAGCCCAGTGGCCATGGGAGGCATCCTTCAGCATTTGCTGGAACTGGGGGCGGTTATCGGTAGTTCCAGACAGATGCCGATCGGCGTAGACCTTCACCACCCGGAGATTATTCTGCCGGGCAAAAATCTCGCAGTCCGCCACCTGCTGCTCGATGGAACAGTCCCGCTGGTTATGGGACGAGTACCGAGTGTAGATCACGGCATCCTGCATATCCGGCTCAAGCATGGCCGGTTTCTTTTTTGCGCACATTCAGAGCAACCTCCCGCCGCCCACCGAGGGCGGCTTTTTTATTTGGACATGAGAGCGTCCGCAATTTTGACGTATTTCTTTGCCGAGATGTTCCCGGCGAGGAACTCTTGTCTCCACCGCTCAATTTCAGCCTGTGCATCTTCCAGCGCAGCCTTGCTTCCACTGCGGCTGACCTTCGGCCAGTCCTCCAGCATTCCAAGTTCCGAGGCCAGACGGTAGATGTGCTTGCAAGGCCACTCCCTGCTGGCGAAGTCGAAGCAGGAACAATCCGACAGAGACACCCGGTACGGTTCAGGATCAGAACCGACGACCACGGCCGTCTGATCTTCCACATTGACCGTGATTGCATCCGCTTTGATCTTCTCGCCGTTCAGACGACGCTTCACCTGCTCCGGCAGAGAGTGAATAGAAGAATCCCAGATTTCAGACCACACCATAAGTATGCCATCCTTTCCACATTAAAAAGGGAGAGCTGCCCACACGGACGGCTCTCCCTCTTTCTTTTTTGGCTTCACAGGGGGAGGCCCTCAGCCACTACCTAGGTACTTATTTCTTCAGCCGACTCAGGCCGTGTCTTCGGTGGTACTCGAAGCAGATGCAGCCGTGCTCGGCGCAATACCTAAGCTCTTTTCATAAGCCGCCTCAGCAGCGGCTGTTTCTTCCGGGCTTGGTGTCCCTTCCTCAAAAACATAGCTATTCGGATCTGCCCCACAAGCGGTAGACGCAGCGATTACATCAACCATGAAACGGTACAGAGCGTCACGCTCAGCTTCGCTCAAATTAACCAGCTTTTCAATTAAGACGTAATCTTTCAGCCTGAGCCGATATTTTCTAGCCATCATATCCAGCGGAGCGGACGGAGCAGCAATGAATTTTTCTCCAACGCCATCCCGCAGCCATTCAGGGTTCACGCCAAATTCCCGGCAGATCATTGTAATCGTTTGTCCGCTCGGCTTTGACTTGCCAGAACACATGGTAGAAACGCTGGAATCGCTGATGCCTATCCGCTTTGCAAATTCGGTTTTCTTGATTCCTTTTATTTTAAGGATTTCATTGATTCGATCAGCAATGGTTTCCATTTTCGTTTTCACCTCCTTGTCCTAATTATACACTATCCGACGCGGTAAAGCAAGATAAAAATTTAGATTATCTAAATTTATCGCTTGACAATTTAGGCTGTCTAAGTTATAATTTAGATAGTCCAAAGCAAAGGAGGTTGACACCATGATGAACGCAAAGGACACCAGCAAATACACCCCTCAACAGCTTGCCGATGCAGAACGGTTCATGCAGCTTCTCTCCCGCGTCCCTGAAGATAAGCGGGATGCCGTCATTCAGAACACCGAATCCGTAATCATCGGCATCGAGATCGCGGCCAGAATCAACAAGGCCACCGCGAATGGCGGTGCTGCATGAGATTCCCCAACATCGAGGCAGAGCGGCGAAAAGCACATCTGAGCAAGAGAAAGATGTGCATCGCCCTCGGCATTAAGCCTGAAAAGCTGCAAGGATGGCAGGATGGGCGGCTGGAAATAAAGGCTCACGACCTCGTAAACCTTGCACGGCTTTTCGATACGACCACCGACCACATCCTCGGCAGGACGTAAAAATAAGGAGAGAACACATGGATAAGTGCATCATTAAGAGCGCAGAAAAGCCCAGCGGCAACTGCCTCGTCCGGCTTTCCCCGGCTTGCCACAAGCAGGTGCAGGAACTGGCCCTCAGAACAAGCCGCTCCATTTCCAGCATCGCCACCGAACTGATCGAGTTCGCCCTCCAGCGTGTAGAGGTTGAATACCAGTTCGATGACCCGCAGCCGGACGATACCCAGTAAGAAAGGAGCCGTGCCAGATGGCCAGCACAAAGAACCTCAAGGCCGTGCCAACCACCGGCACGATGCCCCGACTTGACACCAAGAAGATACCCAAGGCAGAGCGGGTCAATATCGGCCAGCTGGTCTTTGATGCCATCCAGCGAGAGTTCCAGAACCCGGAGGTCCGGGCCGAATACGAACGCTGGAAAGCAGATCGGGCTGCCAAGGGCATCGCCTGAAGAAAAGGAGGCGCATGAGTGCGTGAAAGAATCAGGCTCAGCTTCCGCATCAACCTGAACGCCCTAAAGATTAAGTTGCTCGACGCGCAGTTTTTCCTGCTTCGCCGGGCAATGGACGCAAACCGCAGGGTGATTGACCTCTGCGACGTTACCATCGAACTCTGTGAAAGGAGGAACAGAATCCCATGAGAAACACAAAAATCACCGCCGCCATTACTGCAGCAGTCGCAGCAGCCCTCGCCGTTCTTGGCAAGGCGTTCAACTTCGGAGTGGACACCACCACCCAGATCTTGATGCGCTTCGGTTACGACTGGGGCAGGGCAGCAGCAAGGGCACCATTTTATTTTAGCCTCGCCATCGCCCTGATCGGGCTTCTGGCTTGCACCGGCTGGATTGTCTCGGAGGATGGCCGCCGCCAGCTTTGGAAGATGTGGAGCAAGCCGAAAGGCTACGGCAAGATCACCCGGAACCACGCCCGGAACCCTGAGTATCCGAAGCAGGAACGGAGGGGTTGACCGTGGCGAAAGCCGAAAGCCTTAAATGGACACGGACCTGCACCCGCTGCGGAAAGAAGATGGTCGGAGTTGCCAGCAACAAGAAGCTTTGCGATTCCTGCCTCCGCATCCGGCAGATCGAGCATGACCGAAAAAAGGCTCAGAACAACAAGCTGGAGGTCGTAGAGCGGACCACGCCGAAACACGCCCCGGAGGATTCCCTCCAAAACGATGTTAGGGAAGCGAATCGGCTGGGTGTGAGCTACGGAAAATACCGGGCTTGGAAAGATGGGAGGATTCACATCCATGGTTAAGTCTTTCTGCAAGGACTGCCCAAACCGGCACACGATCTGCCACGACACCTGCCCGCAGTATCAGCGGTACAAGCTGGAGTTGAAAGCCGAGAATGCCTACAACCAAGCCATGACCAGGCACGTCGGTGTTTATCACCGCGATCACGAGGACCGGCACCGGGAAAAAGGCCGCAAGCGGTACATGGGAGCGAATGGGGGTGCAGACCGATGAAAATGGCCCTGAAAGAAAACACCCTCCTGATCAAAGAGGCCGACAGCGTCCAGTTCACGGTGATCAAAAGCTGGGGCAAGATGAAGTGGTCGAAAGCCACACAGACCCTGTCCGGCACCGCCGACATTGAACTTCTGGACAAACTGTCCAGCATCGTCAAGCTGCCGCCCCACATTGAAGCCCTGCGGCAGAGCCTCCACGACACGGCAGCCGCCGTCGATCAGGAGCGCATGAATGACAGCCCGGAGCCGCTTCTGGACTACCCGGTCAAGATGAAACTTTTCCGGCATCAGGTCCGGGGCGCGAACATGGCCGCAATGGTATTCGGGTGGGTTGACCCGAAAACGGAGGAAACACATGAGTGATATTTACAAAATGAGCCTGTCCACGCTGCTCGGCCAGATCGACAGCATCAAGGACAACAGCGCATCCTTCCTCCCCGGCGAGGGGAAGCAGGACCCCGATAAGAAGATCTGGCAGGACGACGTGGACGCTTGCAATGCGGCCACCGAGATCATCAAGAAACTCTGCGAGGAAAACTGCTTCTCGGTGGCCGAGGCACTCAGCTACATCGCGCAGAGCAAGAAACTCCTGCAGGACTGGGGCAACCTCCACGCCAAGTACGAGGTGCCGTCGCAGCCGGTCAAAAAAGACGGCGTATGGCACTGCCCGGACTGCAATCACAGGGTGAACCCGCACCACTCGCACTGCCACTGGTGCGGTACCCGGCTGCTGGGAGGTGCAATCAGATGAGACGAAAGGTAACATTCATGCAGGTCGAAAAGACTAAGCAGCCCCTGCCCGAAAATGGACACATCGTCGCCACCATGCCCCTGCGCAGAATCGTGCCGAACCCATGCAACCCGGAATGGAAGCCCGCCACTTGCCCGATCTGCGGGCAGGACTGCTGGCTTCAGACCGGGAACGCCGAACTGGTCAAGCGGATCTACCCCAGCGCAAAGTTCATGTGCAGCGAATGCGCGTGGACAGGAAAGGCGGCGGCAAACCAGTGAGCGAATACAGAGCAATCTATAAATGCCGCCTTTGCGGTGAAGAATTTTACAACGCCGGAACAGGCTGCGAGGACACGGCATCCAAGGCCACCATGTACACGGTCCTCGAATCTTCTGGCTTTACCCCGCAATTTGAATCCCGGAATGCACCGATGCAGTTTGATCTTCACAACTGCAAGGATGGAAGCTATGGCATGGCTGATTTTCAGGGGATGAAGAAAGTCGGTGATAGCGATGGGTAAAAAGACAGTTGACACGGAACATCTGACCAGAATCCTGTTCAAATGGGCAGCAGACTTCTCCGTCGATACCGACATCGTCGCCAGAACAGCAACAAGCTGCTATAAGACAGCAGCATCGCTGGCTTTGAAACTCCCGGATGTTGACCCGGAGAGTTTGCGCCAGAGGACGCACCTGAAGTACAACGCCACAGATCGGACGCTTACCTGCCTGAATTGTTCCGGGGAAGCGAAACTCGGAGATTACGACAACCCCGAAGATTTCAAATACTGCCCTTTCTGCGGCTCCAAAGTCGTAAAGATTGCGGGGTGCGGAAATGGGTAAAGGCTTCGGTTTCCTTTTTGAGATGGGCTGTGGCAAGACGCTGACCGCCATCGCCGTCACCGGGGCCGGGTACAAACTCGGCAAGATCAAGCGGGTGCTGATCGTGGCCCCCACCTCCGTCTGCGCCGTCTGGCCGAAAGAATTTGCAGACTACGCCGACTTCAGGTACACGGTCAAGACGCTGCTGGGCACAAAGCCCCAACGTCTCAAGGCTCTCGCCGACCTCGAAGCGTTCCCCTTCCAGAGCCTCAAGGTGGCTGTCATCAACTACGAATCGACGTGGCGGGATGGCATCTTTGAAAAGCTGATGGAGTACGATGCCGACTTGATCATCGCCGACGAGAGCCAGCGCATCAAGACCCACGATGCAGCCCAGAGCAAGTCAATGCACCAACTGGGCGACAAGGCCCGGTACAAGCTGATTCTTTCAGGCACCCCGGTGCAGAACGAGGCGGTGGACATTTTCAGTCAGTACCGCTTCCTCGACCCGACCATCTTCGGCACCAACTTCTACGCCTTCCGCAACCGCTACGCCGTGATGGGCGGCTTCAATCGCAAGCAGATCGTCCAGTATAAGGACCTCGACGAACTCATCCGCAAAGAGCATTCCATCGCCTACCGGGTGACCAAAGAGGAAGCCCTGGACTTGCCGGAGCAGACGTTCCAGACCCGGAGCATCATCCTCTCGACCAAAGAGCGGGCCATCTACGACCGTCTGCGGCGGGACAGCTTCACCGAGTTGGACAACGGTGGGAAGATCACCGCCACCACAGTCCTGACCAAACTCCTGCGGCTGCAGCAGTTCACAGGCGGCTTTCTGGTCGCAGATGATGCAGCCAAGCCAGAACTTGTCAGCACCGGGAAGCTCGATGCCCTCTCGGACATCATCCAAGACTACGTTCTGGAGGGCAAAAAGAAACTGGTGATCTTCGCCCGGTTCATCCCGGAGGTCTTGGAGATCATCAAAAGGTCGGAGAACATCATCGGAAAGAGCGGAATGAAAACCGTGGCTATTTACGGAGCCATCCCGAAAGAGCAGCGGGGCGACATCGTCCAGCAGTTCCAGAAAGACCCCTCCACGATGGTCCTTGTCGGCCAGATCGACACGGCGGGCACCGGCATCACCCTGACCGCAGCCGACACCTGCGTCTACTACAGTGTCACATTCAACTACGCCACCTACTCGCAGAGCCTCGCCCGCATCCACCGTATCGGCCAGCGCAACACCTGCACATACATCCACCTCGTAGCCGAGAACACCGTGGACAGCACCATCCTCAAGTCCCTGAGCAAAAAAGAGGATCTCGCCAAAACGGTGGTCGATGACTGGAGGCAGTTCTTTTGAAAATCTACATCGTGGACGGCACCCCGGTTTTAGACGGAACCCCGAAAGAGCTGGCTCAGTATCAGCGCATGGTGCAGCAGCTGGCGGTGTACGATGCCTACCCAAAATTGCTCAAAGCTATCGCCGAGGGAAAGCCACCCGGCGGGCAGCTTGAGGATAAACCACCCGCCCGGAAACGGGCAACCCCGAAAAAGAAAAGAAAGGATGAGAGCAATGGTTGATTCTTCGCAAATTCCCTATGCCATCGCAATCGACTTTGATGGCATCCTCTGCCAGAACGCCTACCCCGACATTGGAGATCCGAACTGGGACACAATCCATCAAGCCCTGAAAGAACAGAGCAACGGCGCAAAGCTGATTCTCTGGACCTGCCGGGAGGGGCGGTCACTGGAAAGGGCCGTTGCCGCTTGCGCAGGCTGGGGCCTGACGTTTGACGCTGTCAATGAGAACCTCCCGGAGTGGCGCAAAGCCTACAGAACAGATCCTCGAAAAGTCGGGGCAAACGAATACTGGGACGACCGAAATGTCATCAATGACAACGAAAGCCCGTTGTTTTTTCGTGCCCACCAGTGCGCAGAGGACCATGCGGAATGGGAGGTGCGCCGTCAATGCTTGGAGCAATCCTGACCATCGCAGCCCTCGCAGCCATCGGAGCCTTTGGATACCTTCTCTGCTGGAAAGCTGGCGAAGCTGACGATCGAGCAGAGCAAGAGCAAATAGAACGCCTGAACAGAAAGGAAGAACACAAATGACACTGTTAGACATGGTGCGCGATTACCAGAGCCTTCTGGAGCGCAAGGAAGAACTGGCCGATGAGGTCAAGGCCAACAACGCCCTGATCGAGGAAGCCAAAGCGAACATCTCGCAGCAGATGATCGACGACGACTGCCCCTCGATCTCGGTCGGCGGCTTCAAGTTCACCCTGACCCCCAAGACCATCTACAACAAGAAGTCCGAAGCGGAGCTGGCCAGCGAGGGCATCAATTTCTTTGAGACCCTCCGGGAAGAGGGCCTCGGCGACATCATCGTGGAGAGCGTGAACACCCGCACCCTCCAGTCCACCATCAAGGCATACGTCGAAGAAAACGACGGTCTGAGCGAGGACCTCGCCAAGTGCATCAGCATCTTCGACACCTACGACATCACCCGCCGCCGCGAGAGCAGCCGGGCCACCAAGGGAGGAAAGAAATAATGGCGAACCAGAACTACCAGCAGACCGAGATGGATCTGCGCACCAATCTCCAGCAGGACGTGGACTGCCGGGTGGCCAGCGTGATCGATGATACCTACGATATGCTCAAGGATTACAACCCGCCCGCCGTGCGCAACCGTCACGAGGCATACGGCATCGCCGCCGACAACTTCACCCGGATCAGCGCAAAGGTCAAGTCCGTTCGGAATGACATGGACACCCTTCTCAGCACCTTGGCGAATCCCAACTACCCGGCAGTCGAGGCGGTCAGTTCCCTGCACAACCGGGTCAGCGAGCTGATCTCCCTGTCGATTGTCATGGCAGCCGAGATGAAGCGCACCATGAACGACCTCTACGAAGCCGAGCGCAAAGACGACACCCCCACCCCGCAGGAACAGGCCGCAGCAGAAAATGATGGTTTTGAAGAAGCCGAACCCGCCGACGCTGAAGCCGACGATGAAGAATAAATAGGAGGACACATACTATGGCAACCGCAAAAAAGAACACCGAGCTGGCCCCCGTTGAGAACTTCGCCCTGACCACCGCCTACGATGGTCTCGACCCGGAACTGGCAGCCGAACTCAAGGATCAGATGGACGATCTGGACGATGAATCCGGCATCAACTGCCGAACCATCAAGATTCCCTCTGGCGGCAACCTTGCCTTCACGGTGCAGGGCGACGAGGACGGCGATGAGGACTACCTCAAGGACATCGAGGGCGTGATCGTATTCACGCACCGCATGAACGGCTACTGGCCGAATGCTTTCGGAACCAGCACCAACCCGGAGGACAAGATTCCCGTTTGCTCCAGCATGGACGGCAAGTCCGGCCTGAACATTCGGACCGACGAGATTTGCGAATGCGACAAGTGCCCCTGCAACCAGTACGGCAGCGACCCGAATGGCGGCAAGGGCAAGGCTTGCAAGAATATGCGCCGGATCTACCTCATGCGCAGCAACGACCCGAACCTTTACCTCCTGACGGTGCCGCCCACGAGCATCAAGGAAGTGAACAAGGCTCTCGCCCGCATCATGGCCTCCAAGGGCATCCCCTACACCAACCTGATCGTCGGCTTCAAGCTGGCCAAGGCCACCAACGCCAACGGCATCAATTACGCCACCGTGGTGGTCGACAAGCGTGGCATCCTGCCCCCGGCAGTTGCTCAGACCGCCAAGGCCATGCGGCAGGAGATCAAGGCAAAGTACAAGGAAATTGCCATCACGATGGACGACTACAGCACCTCGGCCTCCAGCAACACCATGACGGCAGACGAAAGCGCACTGGACGTTCAGGTGTCGGATACGGAGTTCACCGACGTGACCGACAAAGACAAGGATCTCCCCTTTGTTTAATCAGGCAGCAGCCCTATAAAATTTCATGCCCACAGGGGGAACCGCATCGAGGCGGCTCCCCTTAAGGCATAAAGGGGAACAGATATGAAATTCAAGAAAGAATGGCGGTGGAGGCAGCATGGCGGCAAGAGAGATAGATCTTGATAAGGTGGTGGATTACCGTGCCGAGTACACCGCCGTGGTTCAGAAATACAAGCTCACCGGGGACAAGCTGACAGGTCTGTGCCCTTTCCATGAGGACAGGAACAACAGCCTCTCGGTCGATCTCAAGACCGGCAAGTGGCACTGCTTCGCAGAGGACCGGGGCGGCAACTTCGTGTCATTCTGGGCAAAACTGCATGGCGTAGACACAAAAGAGGCATACAAGCAGATTTTGGAGAAATACGGCGTTGCTGCCGAAACCCCGAAACCCGCCAAAAAGGAAAAGGCCACAGTCCTCGAAGATTTCAGCCTTGCCGAGTATGCCTTTGCAAAGCACCTCCCGGAAGAATGGCTGGCCAAGACCTGCCGCCTCGAAACCCGGAAAGACCGCAACAACGGCACTGCATGGCTCTACATTCCCTACTACAACGCAGCTGGAGAAGAATCCACCTACCGCAAGCGGTACGCCCACAAGGACTTCCGCTGGCGCACCGGCAGTTCCGGCAAGATCTGCCTCTACGGTGAGTGGCGCATCCCTGAATTTGCCAACGCTGGGTACGCGGTCATGGTTGAGGGCGAGAGCGACACACAGAGCCTGTGGTACATGGGTATCCCGGCCATCGGTGTGCCGGGGGCCTCAATGTTCAAGCCGGAACAGTCCTCGGTGCTTCAGGGCCTGAAGCTGTACCTGCACCACGAGCCGGACGGCGGCGGCGACACCTTCATCCACAAGATCTGCACCGGCCTCCGGGATGGAGGATACGAGGGAGAGGTCTACGAGTGGAGCTGCAAGGCACTCGGCGAAAAAGACCCTTCCGACCTTTACATCAAGCATGGCCGGGAACAGGCTGCCAAGCTGATCCGGGATGCCCTGAAAACCGCAAAACCTGTGGACTACAAAAAAGAGGACATTCCAGAAGCAATCAGCGGCGCACCGATCAGCCTCCGACAGCCGGAGGGCTGGATTTACTCGGACAAGGGAATCAGCCGGATCGACGAAAAGAAGTTCCAGCCGGTCCTCTGCTGCCGCACCCCGATCATCCTGACCAAGCGTCTCCAGAGCATCGAAACCGGGGAAGAAAAAATAGAGGTAGCCTTTAAGCGAGACGGCGTCTGGCAGAGTGCCATCTACCCCCGGTCGGTGATCTTCCAGAGCCGCAGCATCACCGCCCTCGCAGATCTCGGCTGCACGATTACCAGTGAGAACTCGAAGCAGGTGGTCCGCTTCCTCGGAAGTCTTGAGGCCGAGAACATCGACATCATTCCCAAAGAGGACAGCACCTCCACCTTCGGATGGCAGCCCGGCAACAGGTTTGTGCCCGGACACGCTGACGGCATCACGCTGGACATCGACCCATCCCAAAAGGCAATGGCCACGGCCTACTGCCAAAACGGAACCTTTGAGAAATGGGTGGAACACATGGACCCGCACCGCAGCCGCCAAAAGTTCAGGTTCATCCTTGCAGCCAGCTTTGCCGCCCCGCTCCTGCGGATCGTGAAGCAGCGCATCTTCTTCGTGTACAACTGGGGCGGTTCCAAGGGCGGCAAGACCGCAGCCCTGAAAGCGGCCCTCTCCGCATGGGGAGACCCGGAGCGGTTGATGGTCAACTTCAACGCCACACAGGTCGGCCTCGAACGGACGGCAGCCTTTTACTGCGACCTCCCCCTCGGCATTGATGAGCGGCAGCTTGCTGGCAACAATCAGGCCGGGCTGGAAAAAATCGTTTACATGATCGCATCCGGCACCGGCAAGATCAGAGGCGCAAAGAGCGGCGGCATTCAGGCCACCCAACAATGGCGCACCGTCGCTCTAGCCACCGGCGAGGAACCACTCAGCACCGAGACCACGCAAACAGGTGTCTCCACCCGTGTGCTGGAACTCTACGGCGGGCCGTTCGACAACGAGCGGGATGCCGGATTGATGCACCAGCAGTCCGTGATGGACTGCGGCTGGGCTGGCCCGGCCTTCGTCAAGAGGATCATCGCCACCCCGGAGCGCACCATTTGTGATGCCTTTGAGTTGATGCAGAGTTACGTCCACGCAATGGCCAACGGCAAAAACGGCTCCCACGTTTCCGGCATTTCCGCAGTTGCGCTGGCCGATGCCATGATCGATAGCTGGTTCTTCAACACGCAGCAGCAGGGCGACCCCACCGACGAGGCCGACGTTCTGCAGCAGCTTGGCATCCACCCGGAATCGTGGAAAAAGGCCAAGATCATGGCGGCCAGCATTTTGGAGGAACAGGTAGAGAACAACTCCACCGACGTGAACGAAAATGCGGCGCAGTTCATCGTGGACTGGGTCATGTCGAACAAGGCATACTTCGGGACGCAGGTGGTCGGCACCTGCCTCGGCATGATGAACGAGAGCGGCAACACGGTTTATATTTTCCCCTCCATGCTGAATCAGGCCCTCACGAAAGCCGGGTACAGCCCCCGGAAAACCATGAAATATCTGGCCGACAAAGGGCTGATCAGTATGTACCGAGAGAAGAACGGAAAAATCACCTACTCCACCATGCGAAGATTCGGAGATCGCAGCTGCCGCTTTGTCGAGTTCTTCATCGGCAAGCTGGCCGAGAACAAGGACCCGATGGACGACCTCGAAGATCAGATGGACCAAGAAGAACCGCCTATGGCTCCGGCTGCGGCCCCATTCCAGACCTCGGCCACGCAGACCACGATGCAGGACGACTTCACCGTGATCGACGACACAGACGACCTTCCTTTCTGAAATTTGTTTCACCTAATCTTAGGTGAAACGCTAGGTGAAACATTAGGTGAAACAGAAAAAGTCAAGCAACCAAGCGGCTTTTTAATAGATTGTTTCACCTATTTCACCTAAAATCAAAATACAATATGTTTTTGCGCATTTTTGCATTTTGCAAGATTTTAGTGCAAAATTGCAAAATTCTTAAAAATACGGTGTGTGTTTCAAAATAGGTGAAACAGGTGAAACGGAACCCGGAAAGCCGCACGGCCACAAGGCAAAACGCCGTTTCACCTATTCCCACCGATTAGGTGAAACAAGCACCCGAAACCACAACAGGAGGCATTGCAAATGGAAATGACCTACGAGCGGGCCGCCGAGATCCTCGACCCGGAGCATCGGGAGAACTACGACAGCATCGAAACCGTAAAAGAAGCCTGTCGGATGGGCATGGATGCGCTCAAGAAGCAGATCCCGGCAAAGGTGAATTTGTGGGAAAACTCACAATTCGGAAATTGCCCGCTTTGCCACGAAGTCGTTTATAGACCGGCCCTGCGCAAGCGCGTATATTGCTGCAAGTGCGGCCAAGCATTAAATTGGGAGAATTGAGAAAATGCATGATTACAGTTATAGCGCACATCTGGTGATCAACGACGGGTACGAGGATCGGCTGGATATGAAGATCAGCTGCCAGAACGCCCAGCAGTTGCTTCGGGCAAGGGACACCATCGTCGACCAGATAAACACCTACATCGCAGAGTTCGCCATGCAGAGCAATCTGGTCAGGATGCCGAGCGACAAAGAGCAGAATGCGGCGGCATTGCAAGCTATCATTCAGGAGCAGACCGAAAAGGCCAATCAGCAGGAGTCGGAAGAACCCGCCGAGCTGGAGCCGCCCGAAGATGCACACGATGAGCCGGAGGAAAGCCCCCCCCCCGCACGATGATGCGCTCGATGCCGTCTGTTACCGCCCGGATCTCGCATCCTTCAAACTCGTACCCTCCGAAACGCCCCAAAAGGCAGAGGCCCCCATAGGAGCAAAAGGATTGATGAGGCTGAAATGCCCGAAGTGCGGCGACGTGTTTGTCGCTTTCACAAAGGACTACCGCACCGAGTGGACCTGCAAAGTATGCGGCGAAAGATTCTCGCTGGAAAATACCGCACTGTTTGAATACGACTGCAGCTGCGGTCGGCACACTTACGGACGGACGAACATCGAGGATGCGGATTTTAGCTATCCCTGCGGCGATTGCGGCAAGGCGACCACCCTCAAATGGAACCCCAAAGCCAAAAAATACATGGAGTGATGCAGATGCCCGCCTCGGACGACGACCGGGAAATGATGGCCCGGTTCAACGATACCTTCAGGAAGCTCAAGACCAACCGTGAACAGGTGCCGCTGGAAGTCCTCCAGACGAAGTACGGCAAAGCCTACCAGAAGCTGACCAAAGAAATGGCCGACCTTGCTGACTGGTTCGCCGCCCGGCTCCGGGAGAGGATGCCGTTCCCGATGCACCCAAAGGACATCGCCGGGAATCGGCAGCTATCGCAGCAGATCGCCGCTGTCCTCGCCGAGGAAAGTCAGCCGGGTGCCCTCATGGACCAGTACCGAAAGGCCCTGATCGATGACCTCGACTATGACAAGTTCCTCGACCTTGTCTGGCAGCTTTATCACCGCACCGAGGAAGCCTACGAACCCTACTGGCAAAAATACAACATCTGGCACGTTTACCCGGACGGCCACCGCTGGATCAGGAATCACATCACAGGATTCTTCTGGCAGAACGGCCAGCCGGGAAACGATTCGGATTCATTCACCAACGAGGGAGGCTACTGGATGGACTCCAAAGGAGAGTACCAAGGCGCAGCCTTTCCCCCTCACATCAAAGGAGACAAGATATGGACAAGGAAGAATTGATTGCCCGGTTTGAATCGGAGATGGCCAAGGTCAAGCGGCCCGGCATCGACAAGTTGATGGACTACATCCGCAAGAGCGACTTCTACACAGCACCTGCAAGTACGAAGTTCCACCTCTCCTGCGAGAGCGGCCTCCTGCAGCACAGCCTCAACGTGCTGGATGCCCTCCGGGGTCTGCTTCAGGAAGCGCAGACCAATGAGGACGGCACGAAAGAGTGGTTCTACACGGTAGCCGGAACCTCGGTCTCACAGGTCAAGGATGAGAGCGTCATCCTCATCGCCCTGCTCCACGACATCTGCAAGACCTACTTCTACAGCACCAGCACCCGGAACGTCAAGAACGAAAAGACCGGGAAATGGGAAAAGGTGCCGTTCTACACGGTCAACGACTTGATGCCCATCGGCCACGGCCCCAAGAGTGCCATGCTGATCAAGAATTACATCAAGCTCACCTCGGAGGAAATGTACGCCATCTGGTGGCACATGGGCTTCACTGATCAGCACACCGACACCATGAGCCTCGCCGCAGCGATTCAGAAATACCCCATCGTCTGGGCACTCCACACCGCCGACATGATGGCCTCGAACTTCATGGAGGACAAGGACGGCAACAAAAAGGACTTCGAGTGGCAGGAACTCGGTGCCGAGAATTCCAGCAACAGCGCAGGTCAGTACGCCGACAACCCGGCTCTGCCCAGCGATAGCGACGAGCCTGTGTTCATGGAGGCCGCACCATGCTGATGGAAGTCGGGCCTGATGAACAGGTAATCTACGAAGATGATCTCATTCACGAGGCTAACATGAGAGCCGAAAAGAAAGAGAAGCTGATGAAACCCATCCGGCTGGAAGTTAAAATGGAGCTGGCCTACGACTTGATCTCAGAGGTGAATGCCGATGTTTGCCGGACGTGGCCTCGTTCGCCAGCGAAGGACGAAACGACCGAAGCGGCAATGGACGCTCTGCGAAAAATCATGGAGCTTTCCCGCCGAGTAAGTGAGGCATACAAATGAACATTACCCGGAACCTCCTGCACGAGTGGTACCACGGCGGGGCCAGAACCTCTGCAGATGTTCGGCATCTGGCAGCCGAAAGGCTCGGCCTCCAGTTGACCGCAGAAAAAGTGGCCAACATTCTCCGAGACCAGATCCCGCTGGAGCAGTGGTATCAGGCCAGAATCATGCAAGCCATCAAAGCGGCGTACCCTGACGCATTCGTTCGGAAAATTTCAGCTGGCGTGTACAGCGAAAAAGGGTTCCCGGATATTCTGGTCATCATTGATGGCTGGTATTACGGCATCGAGGTAAAGCGGCCTTTTGTGGGGAAGCCGTCACCGAATCAGGTCGCAACGATCTTAAAAATCAGAAAGGCCGGGGGCGTTGCAGATTTTGCGTGTCTCCCGGACGAAGCACTGGAGGTCATCAAAAATGGAACAAAACGCGATTGACACCCTGTGGAATGCAGCACAATGCGCCGTGCAGAGGATGGCGGACTTCTTCAGACGCATCAGCGAATTGCTCAAGGGAATCTCGTGGAAGATTGTCCGCTCCTATGCCAGCAACATGGCCTTTTATTTCAATCTGGCCACGGACCGCCAGATCAGCCTTATGTACCACAAGCGGGCCAGAACCCGGAAGAAGTGGTACAGAATCATTCTCCGGCGCATTGGCCGATTTATGAAAGAGAGCGTTCTGGTATGAAGAAGCAGCGCAACACTATCCCATTCAAGCCGAAGCCCTTCAGCATCAAGTCAAAGGCCAAGCAGCGCACGGCAGAGGATGCACTGGCCGGGATGCGCACCCTCCCAATTCCAGCCCTCGTCACGACCATCAACATGATGATCGGCGTTCTTTCGGAGCGAGGATTCCAGATCTACGACTGGGACAACAAGGACAAGGCGGTCTATAAGCTGGTGTTCAGAGGCGGCAAAATCTACGCCCTCATTCCGCACACTGCCAAAAAGGAGGATGCCTCCCATGCAGAAACACCCGTCTCAGATGAGCGAGGATGAGCGCATCTTCCTCAAGCGATACCTGAGCCAATACTACCGGGCAAAGGAGCGGCAGAAGATCCTGCGGGAAAGGCTGGTCGACATTCGGACAGAGCTGGACCCGGCTGGAAAGAACGGTCGGAACACATCCCTCGCCATCAAGATGGCCGAAATTGAGGACAGAATCGCCCGGCAATCGGAGATCGAAGCGACGGCCATTCTGGACATTATGGATGTCCTCGAATTCCTCCCGCAGGATTCCGTAGAGCGGGAGATCATGGAAATGCGCCACATCGACTGCAAGCCGTGGAACGAGATCATGCGCACCATCCACCTGTCAAGGGCACCGTGCTTCAGGCGGTACAGCACAGGGCTGGAATGGCTATACACCTACAAAAAGGTGCGCACCACGCTGGCCGAGTTCAGGGCGAGGGTCGAACGCACAGAAAAGGACGGCCACTAAAAAACAAAGACCGGGGCATAGTTCCGGGGCAGCACACTGGGAATTCCCGCACAGAGAAATCCCGGCCAAGGCTCCCGGCTATGCCCCGGCTTTTTTCCCATTTCGGATTTTAGGCTCACCCCTCGCACACCCCGGATTCCATGCCCCGGCTGTCGCCCGGAAATTTTGCGCCGTGTTCAGGACTTCAAAAAAGCACAAAACCATACGCCCGGAAACAAAGCACCCCCTGTCTGGCCCTGCTTTTTACCAGCGGTAAAAACAGCCCCTGTGTGGCGTTGGAGCAAGGTCATTCGGAACCGTGGGGACACCCGGCAGCACAGCCCCACAGTACAGAGCGGCGCAGGGGCGCAGCGAGGTCAATGCGGGGCAACCGCAGGGCAGCGAAAGAAGATACCCAAAGAGACCCCAGAAGTCAATACAATGGTCGCATGGACAAGGGCCAGCCCGCCCAAGCCCATCACGAGTAGGCATCGTGTTGTGTTCTCTCCTTTATACCTTTTCACGGACAAAGGCGCACCCCGCAACCACGCTCGGTGCGCCTTTGTGTTGGAGAGAGAGGGGCTACCCCCTCCCCGGCCACGGCGTAGGTACTACCCCGCCCGGAGAATGATGCGGGGCGAGGAAGGCCCGAAGGTTTTTCGCCTGAAAACTAAAAAAATTTTAGCATTTCGTTACGCAAACCCCATTCAAACCCCACATAGGAGGTGAACGCCATGCAGCAGACCAACCCCATGCGGATGGAGAGACGGCGACTGGCCGACCTCATTCCCGCCGCCTACAACCCCAGAAAAGCCCTGACCTCGGAGGACCCGGAGTATCAGGACATAAAGGCCAGCATTCAGGGGCTGGGCTACGCTGACCCCATCGTCATAAATTACGATGGCACCATCATCAAAGGACACCAGCGGCGTACCGTGATGATGGACATGGGCATCGAAGAAGCCGAGGTCGTCGTTCTGGACATCCGGGACAAGGCCAAGGAAAAGATGATCAACGTGGCCCTGAACAAGATCACCGGCAAGTGGGATCTTCAGATTTTGAAAGACCTCCTGTCCGATCTTGACCTCAACGGCTACGACTTCTCCGTGACCGGCTTCCATCAGGACGACCTCGAAGATTTGATCCAGCAGCTGGATGTGCCGGAAGAAGCCCATGATGACGACTTCGACCCGGATGCAGCCAAGGAAGAAATCGAAACCCCGGTCACACGCCGGGGCGACATTTGGAAGCTGGGCCGCCACCGCTTGATGTGCGGCGACAGCACCGACCAGAGCGACGTTGCAGAGTTGATGGCCGGGAACGAGCTGGACCTGATGGTCACAGCCCCGCCCTATAATGTCGCCTATGGAGCAAAGACCGAATATATGTCAGATTCCGGCAGGGGCGCAGGGCACGGCAGCATCGCCAACGACGATATGCCGGAGGAAAACTTCTATTCTTTCCTCCGGGATTTTTACGGAAACGCAGTGGAGGCCATGCGGCCTGGCGCAGTGATCTATGTTTTTCACTCCGACACGCACGGCCTGACATTTAGGAAAGCGTTTCAAGATGTCGGCCTCAAATTGTCCGAATGCCTGATATGGGAAAAGAACTCCTTTGTCCTTGGCCGCTCGGATTACCAGTGGCGGCACGAGCCGATTCTCTACGGCTGGAAAGAGGGAGCGGGCCATTACTTCATCAATGACCGCACACAGGACACCGTTCTTCTGGACGACCCTCCCGATTTCCAGTCAATGAAGAAGCAGGAACTTCTGGCCTTCATCGACCAGATGCTCCGGGAATACAAGGATCAGACCACGGTTCACTTTGAGCCGAAACCGACCCGAAACGATATGCACCCGACCATGAAGCCTGTACCTCTGATCGGACGGTTGATGAACAACTCCAGCCGCCCCGGATGGATGGTCGGTGACTTTTTCGCCGGGAGCGGGTCCACCCTGATGGCAGCAGAGCAGCTCGAACGGACGGCATTCTGCATGGAACTGGACGAGAAGAACTGCGACGTAATCATAAAGCGGTGGGAAACCTACACCGGGCAAAAGGCAGAGAAGCTCTAACCGCCGTATGACAGACCACGAATTACAACTAGCTATCAGCGGGGGGGGGCTCTATTTGAACGATAAAGGCGAAGTTGCAGGCGGCTCCATGTACCGCGTGGAGGTCATCGCCAAACTGTTCGGAGTAACCGTCCGCCGTATTCAGCAACTCACACAGGAGGGCGTTCTTCCAACGACCGAGACCCCGGAGGGTAGACGTTATGATCTGGTTCCCACGATCCAGAAGTACGTCAAATACCTTTCGGACAAAGCCTACGGCAAGAACCGCTCTGAAAAAGAAATGGACCTGAGAGAACAAAAACTTCAGGCCGATATCGCCCTGAAAGAAGCGCAGGGCGAACTCCACAACATGAAGCTGTCCGTTGCATCCGGGCAGCTTGTGGACGTGGAAAAGGTCAAAGAGGACTACAGTCGATTCTTCACGACCTTCAAAAAATTCGCCATGTCGCTCCCCGGACGGCTGACCAGCATGGTGAGCGGCTACGTCGAACCACTAGAAGCCCGGAAGATAGAACGTGACCTGCAGGGGGAGGTCAATCGACAACTCGAAGCGTTCTATCTGGCCGCAGTAACAGAAATCCCGGACAAGGGCAATGGCAGCAAACCGAAAGCCCCGGATTCGTAAATTTCTGGTAACCCCCTACCAAAAAGAGGCCCTGCGCTACCTGCGCCCGCCAGAGGACATCAGCGTCTCAGAGTGGGCGGCAAAGTACCGTGTTCTGGAGAGCAAAACTTCTTCCGTGTCCGGCCCTTGGATGAACGACAAGACCCCATACCTCGTGGGTATCATGGACGAACTCCGAAACCCTGAAACAGAGGAAACAATCTTTTGCAAACCTACGCAGGTCGGCGGCACCGAGGTGATCTTAAATTGCATCGGCTACATCGTGCAGCAGGACCCCTCCCCAACAATGGTCGTTTACCCCATCGACACACTCGGCAAGAGCGTGTCGGCAAACCGCATCGAACCGATGCTGCTGGCATCTCCGACGCTGAAAGCCCTATACCACCAAGATGAATCCTCGGTGATGGAGCTTCAGTTTGACGGAATGTACCTCTCGCTGGTCGGGTCAAACTCCCCGGCTGGCCTCGCAAGCAAGGCAATCCGCTTCCTTTTTCTGGACGAGGTAGACAAATACCCCGGCGCAAGCAAAAAGGAGGCAAACCCCATCAAGCTGGCAACGGAACGAACCAAGACGTTCCACAACAGGAAGATCTTCATGACCTCCACCCCGACGCTTCGGACAGGCCCCATCTGGAAAGCCCTCGAAAGCGCGGACGAGGTCCGGCACTACTTCGTGCCATGCCCACACTGCGGGAAATTCATCGAACTCAAATGGGCGCAGATGAAATTCCCCGGCGACAAAAGCCTCTCCAACGCAGACCGGGCAGCCAAGTGTTACTACGTCTGTCAAAATTGCGGCGGCATCATTACCGACCGCCACAAGCCGCAGATGCTCCGGGATGGCCAGTGGAGGGCCGTCGAATCCAAAACGCAGCTGGTCAAAAAAGTGGCGTTCTGGATGAATACCCTCTACTCGCCGTTTGTCCGCTTTTCAGAAGTCGTCAACGAATTTCTGGACAGCAAGGACGACCCGGAGAAGCTGCAGAACTTTGTGAACAGCTGGCTGGCAGAGCCGTGGGAGGACACCAAACTCAAAACCAGCGCAGACCTCGTCCTCGAACGGCAGACCGACCTGCCGGAGTACATGGTTCCGACGTGGGCCAAGTTGCTCACAGGCGGCGTGGACGTGCAGGAAAACTGCCTCTACTGGACGATCAGAGCGTGGGGCGATTTTATCACCTCGCAGAACATCGCCCACGGTCAGGCTTTCAGCTTTGCCGAGGTCGAACAGGTGATGAACCTGCAATACCCCCGGCAGGACGGCGGCCCACCGATGGCGGTAGATCTGGCACTGATCGACTCCGGCAACGATTCGGACAGCGTCTACGACTTCTGCGCCAACAACTCCGACTGGGCACTCCCCTGCAAGGGTTCCAGCAACCCGATGATGACCCACTACAAGCTGTCCACCGTCAACAAGGCCACCAGCAAAGCCTACGGCATCCCGCTGGTGCTGGTGGACGGCGGCAAGTACAAGGACATGATCGCCGCCCGCATGAGGCGCAAGCTGGAGGAAGCTGGCCGATGGACCGTTTACTCCGGGTGCGACCGGGAGTACGCCGAGATGGTCACCGCCGAACACAAGATAAACGTCAAGGCCAGCAACGGCAGCGTGGTCCAGCGGTGGGTGCAGAAAAGCTCACACGCAGACAACCACTATCTGGACTGCGAGGTCTACGCACTGGCCGCAGCCGACATTCAGGGAGTACGCACCCTGCATCTTCAGGCCGTGCCGGAGGAAGCAGCACCCGCACCGCAGCCGGAACAGCCAACACCCGAAGAAAGCTGGATCTCCCAAAACGAGGACTGGCTTCAGGAATGAAAGGAATGAAATCATGGAAGTTATTCGTCATCCCACCACAGGCGGTACCCCCGGTGGAGTTCCAGTTCAGAGCATCCGGCAGCCGCTTTCTGGTCAAGAACTTCACCTCCGGGTACATCACCTGCGGCATCCTCGATGCAGAGGTAACCATCCCGGCAAATACCAGTCAGGTGATCGCCACCCGGCTGATTCCCCGCACCTCCGACATGACCGACAAGGTCGCCGTCACCGCGAACGAAACCAGTGCGATGGGAGTTGAAGTGCAATGTCTGGATTACTGACCCTTTCGACCTCCGGCTTTATCGGTTTGGAGGTCGGCCTTTACCCGTTCGCCCCGGACGACGGCATGAGGCAGATCCGATCTTCTCTCGGCGGTGGCATCCTCATGGTGGCCACACCGAGCATCACAACCCCGGCTGCAACAGCGGCCACGACACAGGAGGCATGACATGGCAGACATCGCTGCAAGCGGGAACTTCACCCCCGCCGAACTTCTCGCAGAAGTCAACAAGGCGATTCAGGCAGTGCTTGTCGGCGGCCAGTCCTACAAAATCGGCTCTCGCAGCCTGACCCGTGCAGACCTGAATCTCTTGCTCGCCACCCGGAACGACCTGACGGCGCAGATCGCAGCCGAAGAGGACAATGGCCTCTTCTCGGATACCTACGTCGCATTTTTTGATGGGAGGTGACCGGGATGGGATGGCTTGACAACATCATCGGCTGGATCAGCCCGGAGTGGGGCGCACGGCGCGAGGTCTGGCGGCAGTACATGAACGAGGTCCGGCACTACGATGCCGGAGACTACAGTCGGCTCAACTCCGGCTGGTACGCATCGAACCAGAGCGCAGAGGTTACCGACCGATACAGCCGGGACACCGTCCGGGCAAGAGCAAGAGACCTCGAACGAAACTCTGACATGATGAACTCCGTGGTCTGTCCGTTCGTTCGGAACACAGTCGGCAGCGGCTATGTTCTCCAGTCCTACATGGACGATCAGGACACCGCCCGCGAGATTGAACGGCTTTGGAAACTCTGGTGCAAGAAGCAGAACTGCGACGTAACCGGCACCCAAAGTTTCAACCAGATGCTGCGTATGGCCGTGCGCCGGAAGAAAGTCGACGGCGGCATCCTCTTTGTGAAGCGATACACCGACGCTGGCATGGTGCCGTTTCAACTGCAGATCTTCGAGGTGGACGAACTGGACTGCAACCAGCTGAACACCAAAGAGAAAGGCAACCGCATTGTCGGCGGCATCGAGTACAACCAGTACAACCGCCCGGTCGGTTATTGGTTCCGGCAGTATGCACTGGACGGCATCACCATGATGGAGCCGATCTACGTTCCCGCAAAGGACGTGATCTTCTACTTCAGCAAGCGGCGGCCCTCCCAGCTGCGGGAAATGTCCGACATGAGTCAGACAATCACCCGCATCCGAGATGCCAACGAATTCATGACCGCCGTCAGTGTGAAGCAGCGCATCGAGGCTTGCCTTTCGGTTTTCATCAAAAAGTCGCTGCCGACCTCCGGCATTGGCCGCAGCCAGAATGCAGCAACCGGGCCTCGTACCAGCTACGACGGCAAGACCCTGACCCCCGGCATGATCCGGGAACTGAACGCTGGCGACGATGTGTACGCCGTCAACCCGCAGGGTCAGGCGACTGACGCATCCAGCTTCATCAAACTTTTTCAGCGGCTCATTGGAGCGGGTCAGGGTCTGAGCTATGAGGCCACCTCCCGCGATATGTCGCAGAGCAACTACTCCAGCACCCGGCAGGGTCTCATCGAAGATGGCATGACCTACGTCGAGGACGAAGAACTTCTTCTGGAGGTCATGGACGAGATCTATGAAACCTTCGTCATTTCCGTGGTTCTGGCGGGCCTCATCAAAGCCCCCGGCTTTTGGAGCGACAAACAGAAGTTCTTCCAGCACAAATGGGTCAAGGACCCGAAGCCGTGGATTGACCCGGCCAAGGAAGCGACCGCCACAAAGATCGCCCTTCAGACAGGGCAAAAGACCTTCAAGCAGATTGCCGCAGAAAACGGCACTGACTGGAAAACTCAGGTGGACGACATCGCAGAAGTCCTTCAGTACGCCAAAGAAGAACACGGTATCGATTTAGGAGGTGTAATCCTTGGACAGGCTGTGCAACAGCAGACAGCTCCCGCCCAGCAGACCGAGACTCCGGCAGCGGGCAGCGGAGCAGACAGCAGCACCCCCGGAAAAGCGGAGTAATACCCAGCACCGGGAACTTTTCAGCGGAGCCATCCGAGCAATGGACGGCGAGGGCAATGAGCGCAAGTTTACCCTGTCGTTCTCCAGCGAGGAACCCTACGAACGCTGGTGGGGCAATGAAATCCTCGACCACGCAAGCGGGGCCGTCGATCTCGCCCGGTTGAACGAGATCGGCGTGGTGCTTTTCAACCACAATCGGGATTCGGTCATCGGCAGGATCATCCGGGCATGGCTCGGCGACGACCACCGCTGCTACGCAGAGATCGAGTTCGACACCGACGAACAGTCGGAGATCATCTACCAAAAGGTGCGGAGCGGTACGCTCAAGGGTGTATCGGTAGGCTACCGCATCGACACAATCGAAGAAGTTCTGGCAGGAAAGACAACTGCGGATGGCCGCTTCACCGGCCCCGCCGAGGTGGTCCGCAAATGGTGGCCCTACGAGGTCAGCATTGTGAGCATCCCGGCAGACAGCACGGTGGGCGTTGGCCGTCAGGTCGAGGAAATCGGTCCCGGCACACCGCTGGACATTCTGGAACGCCAGCTTCAGATCAATAAAAATTCCATATAGGAGGTACCCATCTATGGACAAGAAGCAGATCAGAGCGGCCAAGATCAAGCGGCAGCAGGAACTGCTCGATGCCGCAAAAAAGGCTGGTAATCGCAGCCTGACCGACACCGAACAGGCCGAGTTCGACTCCCTGCAGCGTGAGATCGACACCCTGACCGAGGAAATCCGGGCAGCAGAAAACCCGCAGACCCCGGCAGACCCGGCACCCGCTCAGAACCCCACCCCTGCAGCAACCGCAAACGCAAGCCGTTCTGCGGACCCCGCCCCCGGCCCCGAAGATAATATCCAGCGGGCCATTGCAGCAGAGCGCACCCGCGTCAACGAGATCACCGCAATGTGCCGTGACTTCGGCGTTTCCGAGTTGGACTATATCCAGAACGGCAGCACCGTGGAGCAGGTCCGTGCAGCCATCATGGATGGCCTGCGCAAGAACGGCGCACCCATCCGCACTGGCATTAAGGTCACCGGCTCCGGCGAGGACGAATTCCGCCGTGATGCAGCAGACGGTCTGCTGATCCGTGGTGGCCTGAATCCCGAAAAGGCCTCCGATGGCGCACAGCAGATGGCAAACATGACCCTGCGCGACATGGCCATCGAGTGTCTGGAGCGCAGCGGCGTGGCCGATGCCCGCCGCAAGAGTTCGGACGACCTGTTCACCATGCTGATGCAGCGTCAGTTCTACAACCCGACCGCAGCATTCCCCGCCATTCTGGACAACGCCATCAATAAGTCCTACGTCGAGGGCCACCGCAAGGCCCCGGTCACTTTTGACCGCTGGACCAAAAAGGGCAGCCTTAAGGACTTCAAGGTTCACGACAACAACTATCTGGCTGGCCCCATCGGTGACTTCCTCGAAGTGCCGGAGGGCGGTGAGCTGAAGAACGACAAGCCCACCGATGCCAAGCTGCCGACCCGCCGTCTGCACACCTACGGCAAGCAGTTCACCCTGTCCCGTCAGGCGTTCATCAACGACGACATCGATCTGGTGACCAGCATCCCCGCCCGCCATGCAGCAGCTGCCCGCCGCACCATCAACACCCAGTGCTATCAGATCCTGATGGGCAACCCCGCCATCTACGACGGCAAGAAGCTGTTCTCCGCAGAACACCGCAATCTGCTGAAAACCGGCAGCGGCATCACCAAGGCGGCAGTTCAGAGCATGATCCTGACCCTCTCCACCCAGAAGGACGAGTTCGGCCAGCCCATCATCATCCGCCCCGGCGCATTCATCGTCCCTGTCGGCATGAGTTTTGACGTCTACACCCTGTTCAACAGCCCCACCATCAACACCGAGGGCAACACCCAGTCCGTCAACCCGCTGTACCAGTACCGCAATCTGGACGTGATCGAGGACCCCACCATCAACACGCTGGCTGGCGGCTTCGGCAATGTGATGCCGTGGTTTATGACCGCAAGCACCACCGACACCGCCTTCATCGAGGTTGACTACCTGAACGGTCAGGAAATCCCGACCATTCGCCGCATGGAGACCCCCGGTCAGCTGGGCTTCGTCTGGGATATCTACCTCGACTGGGGCATCAACGTCATGGATTACCGTGGCGCAATCAAGAACCCCGGCACCAACATCGCAGACCCGCTGGGTTAAAAGAAAGGAGCGCATGAGTTATGGCAAAAGCTGAATTCTGGCAGCGCGGTGAGGCTCTGGACTACACCAACACCACCACCGCCACCATTCCCGCGAACACCATCGTCAAAATCGGCGACCACATCGGCGTGACCGGCACCGACATCGAGCCGAACAAGGTCGGCTCCCTGCACGTCGGCGGCATCTGGGAGATTCCCAAGACCGGCACCAAGAAGATCGACATGGGCGCAACCGTGTACTTCGACGGCAACGGCATCACCGACACTGCAACCGGCAATACCGCAGTCGGCTACGCAGCAGCATCCGCAACCGCCGAGGACACCAAGATTCTGGTCAAGCTGGATGGCTGATCGGCTTCTCGCCCTCGCCCACATTCAGGTCGGCTTTGCCCAGTACAAGCCCGGTGATTTCCTCCCGGCAGACCGCCCGGAGGACACCGCTGCATGGATTGAGGCCGGAACTGCCATGTGGGTGCCGGAGGACTACCACCCGCCCAGCGGTGTGGCGGCCCGCCCGGTGACCGCTGAACCCGGTCTCCCCGGAATCGCTGTCGGCGGCGAGTTAACCGGGAACGACCTCGTCGGGAAAATCCCCGAAACGGTGGAAAGGCGGCGCAGAAAATGCAGAGCATGACTTTCAAGCAGGTCATGGACCGCGATGTTGATGAAACCTTTCTCAATGTCGCCGAGTTTGCAGACCTGCACAATATCGACGGCAACAACGTGCCCGCCCTCATTGACGACATGGAGAACATCGAGAGAGAGAAGCGGATGAAGTCTAACATGGACGGCATCCACGCCCGGCAGGTGCTGCTCTACGTCAAAGCATCTGTGTTTCCCAGCGGTCTCCCGGCGCAGAAACGGTTGATCAAGCTGGACGGCAAGATGTACACCGTGGTCGATGCCACCGATGAGGGCGGCGTTTACACCATCACGCTGGAGGCGAACCGCAGCAGATGAATGTATCTTCTTCAGACGGCATCCTTCGGTTTGAGTTCGACGAAGATCTTCTCCACACTATAGAGGATGCCCTCGACTCCATGAAAAGTGAGAGCCGCAGAGTTCTGAAGAACGCCGTCAACGACACCGCCAGAGATGCCAAAAAGGACCTCGCCAAAAAAGCGCAGGAAACCTATGCGGTAAAGCAGGGCCGCTTCACCAAGGCCATGAAAACCCAGAACGCCACAGAGAGCAGCCTTACCGCCACGATCAATGTCACCGGGGAACAGCTGGAACTAAAAGATTTCAAAGTGTCACCCGCCACATATCGTACCGGCCAAGACAAGCCTGACGTTCTGAAAGCCAAGGTCCTGCTTTCCAGCAGCCTGAAAGGATTGATGAAATCCAACAACAAGGCGTTTCTGGTGAAGTTCCGCAACGGTCACGTTTCAGTCGCCCAGCGATACCACAAGACCCGCTACCCGATCAAGAAGTTGCTGTCGAACTCCATCCCCACGATGATCGGCAGCAAAGACCGGGTATACGGCGTTATTGAGCAGGAAATCTATGACACACTCATGGGCAACATTCTCAAAGAGATCAAGAGGGTGACCAGATGACCGCAAGAGATCTTCAGGTCAGGCTCCAGCAAGACCTGACTGAACTGTTTAAGGACAGACGATACAAGACCCCAGATGGGAAGATGGAACCTGTCCATGTGTTCCGTCAGAATTTGCCCCAACGCAAGAGCGAGGAAGATGAGGACCCGTTTCCTTACATTGTCGTTGCTCTTGACAGCGGCGGGGTCAAGGATCAGATGACCGCACACAAAATTGCTGTTGTTTTCCGCATCGGCATCTACGATGACGATTTAACCAATCAGGGCCACGCAAGCGTCCTCGCAATCATGGAAACGATGCAGCAGCACTACGAGGAATCCAACACCCTCGGCCCCTTCGTTTTTAATGACGACGGGGACGGCTTTGCATGGGCACTTCAGGATGAACAGAGCTGGCCGTACTTCTTCGGTGCGGTCGGTATGACGTGGGAAGCCCACGCTCCCCGCAGAAAGGCAAACAAGTTCGCATGAAGAAAACGATCTACCTCGGCCCGACCATTATCGGCGTGGCCACCACAAGCACCGTCTTTGACGGCACCGCCCTCCCTGCGACGATCACCAAAGCGGCGCAGGAGGAACCCGCACTCCTGAGCCTGTGCGTTCCCATTGCGAACGCATCCAAGGCGATGCAGGAGATTGCAAACGGCAAAGGCCCCGCTGCCGTTTTCTACCGCAAGGCTCTGGCTTATGCAGCCAAGCGGAACAAGAAGCAGGGCAACTAACCTCAGAAAGGAGTGAATCCCTATGGCATATCAGCATGGCATTACCGTTCTCGAACAGCCCACGAGCCTGACCGCCCCCATCGAGGGCGACTCCGCAATTCAGGTCGTGTTCGGTACGGCCCCCATCAACCTCGCAGAAGATCCGTACTCTGCCACTAACGTGCCTATCATCGCACACAGCTACGCAGAGGCGGTAAAGCAGCTGGGCTTCAGTTACGATTTCAAGAAGTACACCCTGTGTCAGAGCATTTATGCCAGCTTCCAGCTGTACGCAGTCGCCCCGGTGATTTTCGTGAACGTTCTGGACCCCAAGAAGCACAAGAAGCAGAACACCGCATCGACTGTCCCGGTGGAAAATATGCAGGCAACCGTTCAGGTTGACGGCATCCTCGCCGACACGGTCAGCGTGAAAAAGGACACCGAGAGCGGCACTGCCCTGAAAGTGAACACCGACTACGTCACCGAGTTTGACAGCAACGGTCATCTGGTTATCACCCTGACCGCCACCGGCGCAGGTAAGGATGCCAAGTCTCTGAGCGTCACCTCTACCAGCATCGACCCGACTGCGGTCACTGCGGCAGATGTGGTCGGCGGCTACAACACCAGCACTGGTGCAGAGACCGGCATGGAGCTGGTCCGCCAGATCTATCCCAAGTTCGGTGTGACCCCCGGTCTGCTGCTGGCCCCCGGCTGGTCGCATGACCCGGATGTCGGCCTGGTTCTCGCAGCCAAGTGCGTCGAGATCAACGGCGTGTTCAAGTGCGAGTGCATCGTCGACATCGACAGCACCACCGAGAAGGGAGCAAAGGTCTACACCGAGGTCAAGGCCAAGAAAGAGGGCGCGGGTGTCAGCAGCGAACACGCATATCCGCTCTGGCCCTGCTTCCGAGTTGGCAGCTATATTCTGTGGGCCAGCGCAGTTGCTGCAGCCCGCACCGCATATCTGGATGCAGCCAACGACAACGTTCCCTACCTGTCCCCCTCCAACAAGACGATCAGCATCACCGGCACCTGTCTGGCAGACGGAACCGAAGTCGTTCTGGATCAGGTACAGGCCAACTCCCTGAACGGCGTAGGCGTTTCTACCGCCATCAACCAGAACGGCTGGCGGCTGTGGGGCAACAACACCGCAGCCTATCCGGGCAGCACCGACCCCAAGGATCGCTGGTTCTGCTGCCGCCGCTTCTTTAGCTGGTGGGGCAACAGCTTCATTCTGACCTACATCCAGTACGTCGACGGCCCCGTCAGCGTCCAGTTGGTGGAGAACGTCGTGGACAGCGAGAACATCCGTGGCAACTCCTACGTCGCGCAGAACAAGTGCGCTGGGGCACACATCGATTTCCGGGCAGAGGAAAACACCGCCACCGACATCATCAGTGGCGAGGTGAAGTTCCATCAGAAGCTGGCACCGTTCGTGCCCGCAGAGAACATCACCGATACGCTGGAGTTTGACCCGGATATGCTGTACGCAAGCATCAACGGAGGTGGCAACTAATGGCTATTAACGGTATTCCCGAAGTCCTCAACGACTACAACGCCTACCTGTCCGGCAATCGGCTGGTCGGCACCACCGGCGAAGTCAAACTGCCTGATCTGGAGGGCCTGACCGAAACGGTCAAGGGCTGCGGCATCCTCGGCGAGTTCGAGACCGTGATCACTGGCCGCTACGGTGACATGGAGCAGGAAATCATCTTCAATATGCTTTCGGAGGATGTCTTTAAAATGATCGACACCACGAAAGCGGTTGAACTGGTTCTGCGTGGTTCGCAGCAGTACACAGACCGAGCCACCGGCAACGTAGACCAGATGGGTATGCGTGTCGTTTTCCGTGGCCGGGCAAAGAAGCTGTCCCCCGGCGACATGAAGCAGGGCAAGGCCATGAACGGCTCCGTCACACTCGGCCTGACCTACATCTACATCGAACTGGATGGCAACCCGAAGTTTGAGCTGGACAAGCTCAACAGCGTGTTCAAGGTCAACGGCGTTGACCTGCTGGCGAAAGTGAGGAAGTACACCTGATGGCAGACGAAAAGATTTTGACCAACGCACAGGAGGATGAATCCTCCACCCTCGTGAAGTTCAGCAAAGCCTATCGCTTCGAGGGCAAGGACTACACCGAGGTGGACCTGTCCGGCATGGATGATCTGTCCGCAGAGGACATGATCGCCGCCGACCGCTACCTCACCCGCAGCGGCAGCTTCTCCGTCATGCCGGAGATGACGCTCGAATACGCCTGTTTCATTGCCGCCCGTGCAGCGAAGCAGCCCATCGAGTTCTTCAAGGGTCTGCCGCCCAAGGATGCCCTCAAGGTTAAGAACCGCGTGACCTCTTTTTTCTACAGCGAGGACTGAGCGCAGGGCACAGCGACGACCTGAGAAGCATCTGCATCAATCTTTCGATGTCGCTTCATTCAGACCTCGGCCTTTTTCTCAAAATGCCGTTGTCTGACCTGATAGCGACCACAAAGGAGGTGGCAAAGATAGCCGATGGCAGCCGCAGGAAAAGAGTATAAGCTGGCGGTCAAGATCGCCGGTTCAGTATCCAGCAGCTTCAACAACGCAATGGGAACTGCCGAAACAAAAATGCAGTCCCTTGGTTCCATCGCCGCAAAAGCCGCCGCCGTAGCAGCCGCCGCATGGGGTGCCCTCAAGATCGGCCAGTTCGTCAGCGATGCCGTCAGTACATACGCCGACTTCGATCAGGCAATGGCGAACACCGCAGCCATCTGCGGTGCAACCGCTGACGATTACGCCCGCCTCCAGCAAGCGGCACTGGATATGGGCAAGGCCACCACGAAAACTGCCACAGAGAGTGCAGAGGCCCTCGGTTACATGAGCCTCGCCGGATGGGATGTGAATGAGTCCATCGCAGGGCTTGAACCCATCCTCCGGCTTTCAGAGGCCACGCAGATGGACCTCGCCACCTGCTCCGACCTTGTGACGGATTCTCTCTCTGCCCTAGGCTTGCAGGTTGACGACCTCGGCGAATACCTCGATGTGGCAGCAATGGCCAACAACAAGTCCAACCAAACCGCACAGATGCTGATGGAGGCATACATCGGCGTGGGCGGCACGATGAAGAACCTGAACGTCCCGATTCAGGAATCCGCTGCCGCCCTCGGCGTGCTTGCCAACCGAGGCATTAAAGGCTCCGAAGCCGGAACCGCCCTGAACGCCGTGATCAACAACCTCACGACGGGCACAGGACAGGCCGGCAAAATGATGGACAAACTCGGCATTTCCGCATTTGACAGCAATGGCAAATTCATCGGATTGGCCGAAACCATCCGGGTCGTGGACGATGCCACCAAAAACATGACCGAGGAACAGCGAAACGCAGCCCTCGCAGCCATTGGCGGCAAGCAGCATATCGACGCTCTAAACGACCTGATTTCTGGCCTGAACACCACCACGGCAGATGGCCGCAGCGAATGGGAAGCCCTGACAGACGACCTCTACAATGCAGATGGTGCACTCAGCACGATGGCCGCAACGGTCACCGACACCCTGCAGGGAGCAATCTCCATCTTCGGTAGCGCAATGGACGACATGAAAATCCGGCTGGCGCAGACGTTCGCCCCTGCAGCCAAGGATGCCATCAATGCGGTTTCGGCGGTCATCCCGTCCATTACCGACAAGATAGCAGCCGCAGGAAACGCCTTTGTGGAGTATGCGCTCCCAAAGGTTGAGGCGTTCGCCCAGAATTGCGTCCCCGCACTCGAAAAGGTCGGCGGCGCATTCGCAGCGGTCGGCGCAGTCATCGTGGACCACAAGGACCTGTTCGACAGTTTCGGAAGCCTTGCGATCACGACCATCAACCTAATCGCCGAGGGCATCCAGAGGGCCACGCCGTTCGTCACGGCTCTGGTCGATGGCCTTTTGACCGCGATTCAGGTCTCGGCAGACTTCGCCAACAAGATGCTGTCCTCCCTCGACTCCGTGTCCCGGTTCCGGGATGAGTTGATCGCAGCGGCGGCAGTCCTTGTGGCGTTCAAGGCCGGGCAGGGTATCCAGTCCATCATCAACGGATTTCAGATGGCGCAGGTGCAGCTGAAGCTGTTTGCGATGAGTACCAAAAATGCCAACATCGCACAGGCAGCCTTTAATGGCACTCTCAAACTGAACGAAGTCCTCGTGGCTCTCTTTACGAAGCAAGTTACGGTGTCCCAGCTGGCACAAGCTGGATGGGCAAAGGTCACCGCCGTGGCGACCGGCGCACAGAAAGCACTGAGCGCAGCGATGGCCGCAAACCCCTTCGGAATTGCACTGGCCGCCATTGCAGCGGTCATCGCCATCGTCGTCCTGCTCTACAACAAGTGCGAGTGGTTTCGCGACGGCGTGAACGCCGTATTCACGGCCATCAAGGGTGCGCTTTCTCAGGTCATCGCAGCGACACAGAACGCAGTGGCATCTGCCGCAGCGTTTCTGAGCAACGCTCAGTCCTCCATCGCCGAGTTCTTCTCGGCAGCAAGGCAGAAATTCACCGCAGCCGTCGAATTCCTGTCCGGGGTTTGGCAGAGCATCACGGCGGCAGCCTCCGCAGCATGGCAGACGATCAAGAACGTCGTTCAGGTCGACATCATGCTGATCGGCGAGGTTTTGAGTGCGGCATTCCAGATCATCACCCTGCCGTTCCAGTTTATCTGGCAGAATTGCAGGGACGCTGTCCTCGTTGTGTGGGATGCAATCCGCACGGCGATCTCCACCGCACTGACCGCCATCGGCTCCGCAATCTCCGAAAAGTGGACGGCCATCCAGTCCTTCTTCGGACCCATCCTCTCCGCAATCGGCTCTGCCGTGAGTGGAGCATGGACGGCGGTGACCGAAAAGACCTCGGCGGCATACGAGGCCGTCAAAGAGTACATCTCCCAAAAGCTGACAGCGGCAAAAGAAACCGCAGGCGGCATCCTTTCGGAGATGCACTCCGCAGCGGCTACCGCATGGGGAGCAATCTCCGGCGTGGCGAGTTCTGCATTTGAGGCGGCCCGCTCTGCGATTACCAGCAAGATCACCGCCGCCCGCACTGCCGTCAGCAGCGCAGCGGCTGGTATTCACTCGGCGATCTCCACCGCACTGACCGCCGCCCGCTCGACCGTGGAGAACATCTTCAGCAGCATCCACAACGCCATCGTGGGCAAGATGGAGGCTGCCAAGAACGCGGTCGGTTCCGTGATCTCGTCCATCAAACAGAAATTCAATTTCTCTTGGTCCCTGCCGAAGCTGAAGCTGCCCCACGTCAGCATCACCGGCGATTTTTCCCTCTCCCCGCCCAGTGTTCCGCACTTCGGAATCGAGTGGTACAAAGAGGGCGGCATCCTGAGCGGTGCGCAGATCTTCGGTGCGATGGGCAACAAGCTGCTGGGCGGCGGCGAGGCCGGAAAAGAAGCCGTTCTCCCGCTCTCGGAACTGTGGACGCAGATGCGCTCCATGCTGGCCGACACCCTGCAGGCAGCCAACGCTGGAAACAGCGACGGCAGCCTCGGAAACATGATCGGCACCGGGCTGGGCTTCCTCGCGGACAAGATGCGGGGCATCTCCGGCACCGGCTACGACATCGCGGCCCTGCTGGAAGCCCTGCGAGGAAACCGCCCGCAGCCCGCCCCCGCTGGCGGTGGGCAGCCCGGCCCCGCTCCATCCATCGTCTACAACCCGACCTACCAGTTCTACGGCGGCACCCCGTCCAAAGAGGATCTGGTCGAGGCGGGCAGAATCTCGCAAGAGGAATTCAACGAGATGATGGACAAGTACAAGCGGGACCATGACCGAACGGACTTCTAACAGGAGGGCAGCCGATGGCGATCTACACAACGGTTCAGGGTGACACGTTCGACACCATCGCTCGTGCCACCTACGGCGACGAAACCAAAATACAGGCTCTGATGGAAGCGAGGGAGAACATCCGGCTCCTCGACACAGAAGTCTTCCCCGCAGGGGTTGAAGTCTTTGTGCCGGAGGTTTCGGAGGAAGCATCCTTCGTGGAAGCGGATGACCTGCCCGAATGGAGGCGGTAGCAAGTGGAGCCACGCAAGGCATCCGTCGCACTTCTGTACAACGGCAAAAATGCCACGGCGCAGGTTTCCCCATACCTCGCCTCTTTTACCTACACCGATGTGTCCAGCGGTTCCAGCGACACGATCAGCGTCGAGCTGAACGACCGGGACCGAAAGTGGATCGGGCCATGGTTTCCCCAAACCGGGGACCGCCTGAAGCCAACGATCAGGACCCAGAACTGGGACGCGGACAACATCAAAACCTCTTTCCTGTGTGGCGCATTTTGCGTGGATGACTTCTCTTTCAAGGGCAATCCCATCAAAATGTCTTTGGACGGCGTGGCGATTCCGGCCACAAGCAGCTTCAAATCGACCAAGCGTACCCAGACCTACGAGAAAACAAACCTCAAGGAGATCGGGCAAAAGGTCGCGGAGCGGGCTGGGATTGCGCTGTTCTACGAGGCCAAGGAAATGACCATCGAAAAGGTAGAGCAGAACGATCAAGACGATTGCAGCTTTTACAATTCGCTGGTCACAAAATACGGCTTCGCAATGAAGATCTTCAACGGCAAGATCGTGGTCTTTGACGAGGCCACATACGAACAGAAGCCGACCATCGCAACCCTCACAGAAGAGGACTTCGACCCCAACTGGGCATGGAACACCTCCATCGCCGGGACTTACACCGGGGTCAAGTACGAGTACACCAACTCCAAGAAAAACAAGACCTTCACGGTCGAGGCCGGAGATGGAGACCGCATCCTGACCTGCAACGAGGCCGCAGAAAATTTGACCGAGGCGACCGCCATCGCTCTGGCCGCACTGAACAGCGCGAACAAAGGCACCACGACCCTGAACCTTACGCTCAAGGGAAAATGGTACATTTTCGCAACGGCTTGCGTCCTGATCGTTGGCCTCGGCAAGTTGAGCGGCAAGTATTACGTCGACAAGGCGATTCACACGCTCGGTGGAGACAGCGGATACAAGACCGCCCTGAAACTCCGAAAGGTGGAGAAGCGCATCACCGATGTAAAAACTCAGTCCAGCACGGTCGCGGAGCGGTCCAAAAGCAAAAAATCGTCGTCCTCCAAAAATAGCGAGAGTTCCTCCAGCGGCACTCCAACTAAGGGCGACACCTACGAACTCAAGACCACGAAAAAGGGATACTACACCGCAGCCGAGGCAGCAGCAGGGCAAGTCAAACCCGGAAACCCGTCCGGGGTACGGCGGCCCGGAACCTACTACGTCTTCAACACGTCGCAGGGTATGCTCAACCTCACGACCGCCAAGAGCGTCCCCGGCTCGTGGATAAACCCCAACTAGGAGGTGGTGATCCAGTGGCCGACAGCAATATCCTCCGCATCGGAAAGATCAGCAGCATCAACTACCCGGAGGGCACTGCAAGAATTTCCTACGAGGACAAGGACGGCAGCACCACATCGGAGTTACCGTTCCTCGCATGGGAATACTGGATGCCAAAAATCGGCGATCAGGTTCTCGTTGGTCATCTCTCGAACGGCAGCTGCGCTGGCGTGATCATCGGCCCGGTGTGGCACGGCGACTACCAGCCAGCAGATGGCCGGGAGGGAGTGTACCGCAAGGAATACTCCAACGAGCCGGGCACCGCAAACGAAACCTACGATGCCGGGGCCAAGGCATACAGCCAGACCATAGATGGCACCGCCGAGGTGACCGCCACTGAGAGCTGGACGATTCAGGTCGGCGGCTGCACCATTCAGGCCAACAAGGACGGCACCATGACCATCGTGGCCAGCAAGAAGATCACCATCAACGCCCCGGAGGTGGAATTCTTGGAAAAGGTCACGGTCAAAAAAGAGACCACCCTCAAAAAGACCTTGCTGGTCGAAAAGCAGATCACCACCCACGATGGAGTTACTGCAACGAACGATGTCAAGGCTGGAACGATCAGCCTGCAGCAGCACAAGCACACTACGCAGGGCTTGACCAGCCCGACAACGCCACCAATACCCTAAAAGCAGGAGGTATCTGACGTGATAATCGGAAACTGGGGCCTCGGCCTGATTTTCCAGACCTCCGACCGGCGCGTTTTTACGCCGGAGAACCTCAAGCGCACGACATCCGCAGTGTGGGCCACGCACAGCCGCATGGGGCTGAAAGATCAATCCGAGTTCATCCGCCCCGGCCTCGGACAGATCACATTTGACATCCAACTCAATGCAGAGCTTGGTGTAAGGCCTCGGCTGATGATGGACTACATCAACAACTGCGTCGAGACAGGCGACGTGCAGATGCTGGTCATCGGCTTTCGGAGGGTCGGAAAGCACCGCTGGAAGATCACCAATGCCTCAACCGCCTATGAGGTGGTCTACAGCCGGGGCGAGATCGTCAAGGCAAAGATGACCCTGACGATGGAAGAATATCTTTGATGGGAGGGATACGATGCAGATCTCTGACGTACAAGTCAGCTTCGATGGTGACAGCACCGAGCTGGAGGACATCGCCCGGTGCGTGAGAAACATCATCCTGACCCCTGCGGGCACCTGCCCGCTTTACCGGGATTTCGGAATCAGCTACGATTCCGTATCTCACCCGGTGCAGGTAGCCATGAACGAAGTGGCACTGGAAATCATGGAGAAAATCGAAAAGTACGAGCCGCGAGTTGACTCCTGCGAGGTAAGCTTCGAGGGCACGGACGAAGTCGCCGTGATGAACGGCAGCCTGAAAGCAAAGGTGGTGTGTTCTCTTGCCTGATACCCTGCAATCCGTTTTCGACCTCCCGGAGGTCTCGTTCATCGACAACGACACGGTCGATGCGATGATGAACCGCATGGTCTCCAACTTCGAAAAAAAGTACAAGGAGGTCACCGGGAAGAGCCGCAGCCTTGCACCTGCAGACCCGATGCGCATCCTGATCTACAGCGTCGCTCTGGACCTTTACCAGCTGGAGATGTACACCGACCGGGCTGGCAAGCAGGATCTGCTCAAGTACAGCTACGGTGAATTTCTGGACAACCTCGGCGGCAACCGTGGCGTAATTCGGCAGCAGCCGAAAGCAGCGACCACGACTATCCGCTTCACCCTTTCGGAGCCGAGAGGCTACGCCATCGGCATCCCAGCTGGAACCCGCGTCACCAACGGCGACGGCGTATACTTCGCCACCTCGGAGTATGGCGAGGTCGAGGCCGGGAAAGAGAGCGTAGACATTCGGGCCACCTGCACCGTGGATGGCATCACCGGCAATGGCTATATGCCCGGTCAGATCTCCACCATCGTGGACCCGGTGGCCTATGTGGAGAGCGTCTCCAATGTGACCGAGAGCGGCGGCGGCGCAAACCTCGAAACAGACGAGAGCCTCGCCGAGCGAATCTTCCTCGCCCCGGATTCAGAATCGACCGCCGGGTCTGAGGGGTCTTACATCTACTGGGCAAAGACCTACAGCACCGAGGTGGGTGACGTTGTCCCGTTTTCCCCGGAGCCGTGCAAGGTCGTGATCTACGCCTTGATGAAGGACGGCACTCTTCCCAGCAGCGGATTTCTGAAAGGGCTTCAGGAATCCCTGAACTCCAAGACGATCCGGCCCATCACAGACAACGTCACCTGCTCTGCTCCGGCAGTCCAGACCTTCAACGTCGATGCGACCTACTACATCAACCGCAGCGACATGGCACAGGCAGCCACCATCCAGAACGAAGTGACCGAAGCCGTGAACGCCTACGTCTTGTGGCAGCGCAGCGACATCGGAAAGGACATCAACCCCAGCGAGCTGGAACACCGCATCCGGGCAGCCGGGGCAAAGCGGGCAGTGATCCGCTCCCCGGCATTCACGGTGGTCTCGACCACAGAGGCAGCGCAGCCCGGAACCGTCAACCTCGTATACGGAGGGCTGGAAGATGACTGATCTCTACAACGGCCAGATCACCGACCTGCTCAACAATGCCTACAGGTACGACCCGGAGGTGATCGCTTTCTCCTACGCCATATTGCAGGAGAAGCGGCGCATCATGCAGGAACTGGCCCAGACCCGGACCATGTCCGTCATTGATGACCTGCCGGAGAGTATTCTGGACGTTCTGGCCGTGGAACTCCGCACACCTTACTACGTCGACAGTCTGAGCGTCGATGCCAAGCGGGAAATCATCAAAAAGAGTTTCCTGTGGGCAGCGAGAGCCGGAACCGTGTCAGCGGTCGAGGAATTGATTCAGGCAGCCTTCGGAGAGGGCGAGGTAGTCGAGTGGCCGGACTTCACCGAGGAACCGAGGGCGCCTGGCACATTCGACATCGTGACCAGTGGCCAGTTGACCCCGGATGCCGCCACCTTTTTCACGCGGGTGGTCAAGCGAGTGAAGAACGTCCGCTCCCACATCCGCAGAATCCTGATCGAGCGGCACGAGAAGATGCAGATGTACGCTGCTGCCGGGTCTCTTTCGGAACCACACCGCCCGGTGCTGAACCATCACAAGACCATGGCCAGCGGCAGTCTTCAGGAATCGGCGGCAGCAGCCACCACCGCTGCTCCGTCCGCAGCGATCACCAATCACCCGCAGGGCAGAACCGGGAACGCAGATCTCGTGGAGACCTCCGCTGCAGCAATGGCAGCGGCCCCGGCAGCCCATATCTACAACCACACCCCCGCCCGCACCACAGCGGCGCAGGGTGCAGTATTTATTCCCGCTGGCGGCTTTTCGGCTCCCAGCACCAACATCCTGAACCACGCTGCATCCCGGCAGCTGGGCACCGCAGCAGCGCAGACCGTCACCTCGGCGTTTTTTGTTGAGAGCCGCACCGTTCGGATTCTCAACAATTTCAACAACATCGAGTTGAAAGCCCTCGCTGCACAGAGTGCCCCTGCAGCCGCAGCAGCCAGTTCACACACCATCATTCTTTGACAGGAGGTACCACAATGGCCGGAATTTTCAAAGAATCCGTTTTGACGAAAAAGGGCATCGCCCTTCTCGCCAAGGCACAGGCCGGACGCTGCACCATCAAGCTGACCAAAGCGGCAGCCGGTGACGGCAGCTACACGAGCGGTGAGGACCTCACCACCCGCACCGCCCTCAAGTCGCAGAAGCAGACCTTCCCCCTGACCACTACCACCGTTCAGAACGCAACCAACGTCTTTGTGAAGTTCATCATGTCGAACCATCAGGACAGCGGCGGCCTGAAGAACGGCTACTACGTCAAGGAGATCGGCATCTTCGCCACCGACCCGGATGAGGGCGAGATCCTCTACGCACTCGCCATCGCGGAGACTGACCAGTGGGATTATATGCCCGCTTTCAACGACCTGCTGCCGTCCACGATCACCATCGACTTCTTGCTGGAGGTCAGCAACGCCACGGAGGTCACGATCCAGATGCCGAACAAACAGTATGCCTATGATGACACCACCGGCAAGAAGTACATCATCGGCATCGACAACGGCCTTATTTATTTTCAGGAGGTAGCGGAATAATGGCAGGAGAAAAAATCTATATCGCCGACAAGGAAACGCTGGACAAGGTCTACAACATTCTGGCGGTCGACCCGATCTACGGCTTCATCGAACACATGAACATTCTCAGCCCGACGCAGCGCATCGAGTACATCGGCCTGAACAAGAACTTCACCCCGGTGAGCCGCAACACCAACGGCAGCATCTCCCTGAACGACTGGGCTGGCTTTGAGATTCTGGAAGCCAATAAGCCCTACATGGTCCGCTCGGACGGCACCCCGGACTACCGCCTTCAGGACAACGACTACACCAAGAAGTACAGCGACGGCTCCGCTTCGGACGTGGCCAACACCTCCTACGACGGCGGCGCATTCAGCTGGCTCCAGAAGATCTACAAGAACGAGACCGTCGTCGGCGACGACCGCATCGTGAAGTTCAGCCTGACCAAGCGGGATGGTTACGAGCCTGTCGGTTTCATCGACCCGGACAGCAAGGAACTGGAGGGCGTATGGCTGCCAATGTTCTACGGCTCCATCGTCGAGGACAAGATGCGCTCCCTGTCCGGCCTCCAGCCCGACTACAACAAGACCACAGCCGCCCAGAAAACCGCCATCGATGCGGTCGGCAACCGTGCCAAGTTCCTCGGCGGCGCAATCGTCGAGACCATCGCAGACCTGCTGCTCATGTTCGGCAAGAACTCCAACATTCAGGACGTGTTCGGATACGGCAACTGCTCCGGCTACGACCAGAGCCTGACCCCGACCATGGGTGTCAAGCAGAACGCCGTGGTGGGCGGTGGCCAGTTCTACGCCACCACCGACCAGAAGAGCCTGAACAAGATCTTCCACTCCATCGTGCTGGGCAGCTACCAGCAGTGGATGCGCGATCCGTACACCCTGCTGGTGAACGGCGGCTACAAGGTCAGCAAGAACTATGCCTACGACGTTACCGGGGCAACCTACCACAACACCGGCATCGTCCTGCCGTCCACCGATGCGGACAAGTGGGAGTATCCCTCCCACTACACCACGGTGCCCGGTTTCGGAGCCGTGGCAATCGAGCCGTTCAACGGCAGTACCGTCCTCGGCGGCTGCGACGGCGTTTATTACCATGCCGAAGGCACAAAGGTGGGCCTACGGTTCGGTTATTGCGACGCTGGCTCCCGTACGGGGCCTCGGTGCATCAATCTGACCTTTGACGCTGGCGACGCGAGCTGGAGCTTCGGCTCGGCCATTCTCCTGTTACCACCTGTAGGCGTGGCGGTGTAAACCGCCCCGCAGGGGGGTCTGGGGGTGCGCGCAGCGCAACTCCCCCAGTGGAGCCTAAATCGCTTATTCATTTTTGAAAAATAAATAAGGGGAGTGCGGCGGCGTCACCTTCGGTGGGCCTACGGTTCGGTAATTGCAACAATGGCACCAATACGGGGCCTCGGTGCATCAATCTGAACAATGACGCTGGCAACGCGAACTGGAACATCGGCTCGGCCTGATTCTATCTGCAATCTACATCCTTCGCCAAAGCCGCCGCACTCTGCATTTTATGCACTGCGCCATGATGGGCGCAGCCTACACCGCTGACCGTTGAAATACGGCTTACTCGCCATAATTGGAAAGATGAGTGGAAATAGGTCCGATACAGGGCACCCGGTAAAGCGGTCGCACCTGCCGGGTGCAGGAGATAGAAGAAAAAATATCTTATAGGCGTACAAGTTGAAAGAGTACAAGTATCTGTATCAAGCGATGCTTTCGGAGAAAACAATCCGCAAGGCATACAAGAACCTTCGGAAAGGCAAAACACGCCGAGCGGAGGTAAAGTATATCGATGCCCATCTGGACGAGGAAGTCCAGAAGATGCACGATATGATTTTGAACACCAAACCCGATGGAATAGAAGTCCCAAACCCGGAACTCGGATTCAAGCCCCACAAGCACACCCCGAAGATCATCTACGAACACGGCAAGACCCGGAAGATCTTCGAGCCGGAGATCCACGAGCAATGGCTGCACCACATCATCGTGCTGGTATTGGAGCCGATCATCACCGGCACCGCATACAAGTACAGCTGCGGCAGCTTCCCGAAACGCGGCGCACATTACGCCAAGCGGAGGATCGAGAGGTGGCTCCATTCAGACCCGAAAGGAACCCGGAACTTCCTGAAAGTTGACATCCGGCATTTTTACGACAGCATCCGGCTGGACGTTTTGATGCGGGAACTTGCAATCAGGATCAAGGATGAGTGGTTTCTCCACATCATCTGGCTGTGCCTCCGGGAGTTCAAAAAGGGCATCCCGCTGGGGTTCTACATTTCGCAATGGCTGGCCAACTACCTGCTGGAACCGCTCGACAAGTTGATAACCGAGACCCTCGGCCTCGACAAACTCGTGCGGTACATGGACGACGTGACAATTTATGCAGCGGCCAAGAAAGCCCTGCACAATGCCGACGTTCAGATCCGAAAGATGCTGGGGCGGCGGTTCCGTTTGAAGTTGAAGAAGAACCGGCAGGTCTGCAAGTTCTTCTATCAGGGCAAGCGGAAAGCGATGGGCCGACCTCTGGATTTTATGGGCTTTGTATTTTACCGGGACAAAACCATCATTCGCAAGCGGATCATGCTCAAGGCCACACAGACAGCCCGGCACCTCCACAAGGCGAAAGAGGCAGGGCGCAGCTACTGCCGCCACAACATCGCAGCCATGCTGAGCTACATGGGCTGGTTTTCCTGCACCGACACCTACGAGTGCTTCAAGCGCAGGATCAAACCGAACGTGAAGATCGGCAAGCTCAAAGAAATCATCTCAAAATTAGATCGGAGGAAAAAGAACCATGAAACCTTGGGTAAACGAAGTATGCTCCAGCCAGCCTGAAGAACTCCAGATCATCGGCCCGGAAACCTACATCCAGCGGCGCAACATCACCGCCGTGGAACATCCTGAACAGGACGGCACTCCGGCCTACACCGACTACAAGTGCGAGAGCCGGGAGATCACGTTCTCCGAGTATCAGATGCTGGCATCGATTACCGAGATCGACACCAGCAAGGCCATTGACGACTACACCATGCAGCTGATCGAACAGGGGGTTTTGTAATATGACTACCACTACCTTAGTTGAGAGCCTGTCTCGCCTTTACGAACACGGTCGCCTGACCAAGGCTGGCATCGCAGCCCGTGTCAAGAAGGGCACCATCACCGAGGACGACTACAAAACCATCACTGGCGAGGATTACAAGGATGCCTAACTCCTCTGGCGGGCTGGAACTCATCGACTTTTTAGCCGATGCCGTGGCGACCCTTCTCCGCATCGCCAAGGCGCAGAACGAACAGCTTCAGCAGTTGGGTGCCGTTGCAGCCGAGGAAGAATCGCTGCACAACATCAAGTGCGCCTGTTCTGCCGTTCTGCCCAGTCCGGCCAGAGGGGAGGTGGAGGAAGATGTACATTGACCTCGACACCGTAATCAGGGCCGCATCGGTGATCTCGTCCATCGGCGTGATCATCGGTGTGATCGTGGCCGTCTACAAGGTCTTTCAGATCAACCGCAAGCAGAGCGACTTCATAAAGTCCATCGAGGACGAGCAGACACTGCTCTGCTACGGCCTGAAAGGTGCCCTGCAGGGCTTGATCGAGCAGGGCTGCAATGGCCCGTGCAAGGATGCGCTCGACAAGCTGGAGAAGCACCTGAACAAAAAGGCCCACGAAACGAACGACATCTAACAGGAGGAAAGCTATGAATATCACCGAAATCGCAACCGCCATTCTTCCCAGCGTCATGGAGATCATCGGCACCATTGCCATGCTCATGGCTGCCAAGATCGGCATTCCTTGGCTCCGTGAGCAGCGCATCTTCTCGCTGGTCCGCAAGCTGGTCAAGGGCGCAGAGAAAGCCGCAGAAGCTGGCAAGATTCCCAAGACCGACAAGCACGCTCTGGTCATCAAGTTGCTCAAGATGAAGAACATCGAGGTCACGCCCTTCTTGGACGCTTTCATCGATGCCGCCATCAAGGAGATGGACGAGGTGGCCGAGAACATCGCCGACGAGATCACCAAAGACTAACACATTCAGACCTTCCCCGGTTGGTGCGGCAGCCCGCCGGGGAGAAAGGAGGTCGCTCCCATGAGCAACAGTTCTCTGATCTCCTACACCAAGATCAGCCCGAACAGGACAAGCCCCCGCAAGAAGCCCATCCGCAAGATCACCATCCACCACATGGCTGGCAATCTGACCGTGGAGCAGTGCGGCGCAGTTTTTGCCCCGACCAGCCGAAAGGCAAGCTCCAACTACGGCATCGGCACCGATGGCCGCATCGGGATGTACGTCGAAGAAAAGGACCGGGCATGGACCTCCAGCAGCCCGGACAATGACAATCAGGCTGTCACCATCGAGGTGGCAAACAACACCCTCGGCCCGAACTGGACTGTGAGCGACAAGGCGATGGCCTCGCTCATTGACCTGTGCGTAGACATCTGCAAGCGCAACGGCATCCAGAGACTCAACTTCACCGGCGACAAGACCGGGAACCTCACGATGCACTGCTACTTCAAGTCCACGCTCTGCCCCGGCCCCTACCTCAAAAGCAAGTTCCCGTACATCGCCAGCGAGGTCAACAAGCGGCTGGGCGCAGAGGCCGCCCCGGAGCCGTTCATCGTTCAGATCACGGCTAGCAGCCTGAACGTCCGCAAAGGGCCGGGCACGAGCTACGCCGTCGCCCAGACTGTGAGTAAGGGGCAGGTGTTCACCATCGTGCAGCAGCAGGGCGGCTGGGGCAAGCTGAAAAGCGGAGCCGGGTGGATCAGCCTGAAGTACACCGCCAGAAAGTGAGGGCACCATGCAAGCAGAAGAACTGAAGTATTTGCCCCATGAAGCGGTCATCAAAAAGGTCGCACCGCTGGCCACCTTGGACAACGTCGTGTCCGGCATCCCGGCAGCGATCACCCTCGCCCAGTTCATCATCGAAAGTTTCTGGGGCCGTTCTCCGTTGGCCTCGGCCTCCAACAACTGCTTCGGGATGAAGAAGAACCTCTCCGGCAACAACTGGCCCGGCTCCACATGGACCGGGAAAAGCATGACGTGGGTATCTTCGGAGGCCAGCAGCGGCGAAACGGTACGGCAGCCTTCCGAGTTCCGTGTGTACGCCAGCGTCGAGGATTCCATCACCGACCACAGCGCATACCTCGCCGGGGCGATGAGCGGCACCGACCTGCGGTACAAGGGGCTGCGCTGGCAGCTGGACTACCGCACCGCCGCCCAGATCATCAAAGACGGCGGGTACGCCACCGCCCCGGACTACGTCGAGGTTCTCTGCGCCATGATCGAGCGGTACAACCTGACCCAGTACAACGTGGCGCAGCCGCCCTTTCTGGTTCGGGTGACCGTCCCGATGGTCGCCGCCCGGAAAGGCCCCGGCAGCGAGTACCCCGCCACCGTGGTCGTCCGTGGCCCGAACATCTTCACCATCACCGAGGTGCAGGGCAGCTACGGCAGACTCAAGAGCGGAGCCGGGTGGCTCAACCTCCACTACGCAGAGTGGCTCTGCAGCGAGTAAAACCACACGCAAAACAAAGGGCAGATGCACAATAGCACCTGCCCTTTTCTGCGCCCGCACAGAAAGCCCCTGCGTGGCGTTTTGTGTATTCAGAATAAAGTTACACCCCCGGAAAGTTTCTAGGCTTTTCCGGGGGCGTTTTTTCCGTTGGAAAAATCAAGGCTCAAGGGGCCGCTTTGAACCCCATGCGAGCAAGGTACTTCTCAGCCTGCGGCAGCTGGGTGAATGTGCGGCTCCTGCGCTTCTGGCGGTCACGCCCGATCACAAGCGTTTCGCCGATGCCCTGAACCACCCACGTCTCCTTCCCGTGCTTCCATGCCCGATTGAAATAGACGGCCTCGCCCTTTGCGTTTACCATTTTCATAATTTATACCCCTTTACAAGATTTTGAAAGTCATAGGTGCGAACAGACACCCGATCTGAAACGGCAATGTCGCCGTCGTGCGTGTATGCCTTGCACTGGAAAAACCACTCGGAATGGTCGTGGCTCTCAGTCACCTCGCTGCGCTTCAGATTGACCTCGAACACCGAAACCTGAAGCACTCCCCGGATGATTAGGAACTTGCAAGCGTCCAGTGGGGAGCGACAGAGGAATACCTCCCCAAAAGGACCGGCTTTCAGAACACCGTCCTTTTGGATGCTTGCCGCAGCCTCCTTTGTAGTAGCATGATAGAACTTCACGACTATTGCTCCTCCTTCACAACGACAATCGACATACCAACAACCCCGCCGAGGGGCTCATACAACTCCGGGAAAGTCAGCACCACACGGTAGCCTTCCCACTCGGAATCGTTCTCCGCAGCGAACTGCACCGCCCCGAAAAACAGCCCCTCCTTTTTACACGGAAACGGATGATCAATGTAAATCCAGATCGGGGTGTCGTCCTCGATCACGTTCAACAGATCCAGCAGCTTCATAAATCTGACCCTCCTTAAAAATCCGGCTTTTCATCGCCCAGCGGCTCCCACGTTCCACCCGGAACGAAGAACTCAGCAGTATGATCTTCGAGCGCAGCCATGAGGTTCTCCCAGCTAGGCCAGCGAACCTCGTATCCGTTGACGATCATATAGGTGTAGCCCTCTTTGGTGCGGTATTTTTCCTCCAGCTCACTCTCTTTCAGGTAGAACAAAGGGAAAGATTTATTTGCGATCTTCTTCATCGAACTGTCTCCTTATGCTTTAATGATATTTCCGTTCTTCAGGACGAACCACTCACCGTCATCCCGCATGATGGTCTTGCAGCCCTGCGCCCGGAGAAGCAGCCGCATCTTCTGCAGCTGCTTCTCGGTGCATTGGCACCAGAAGAACCCCGCCCGGTTGAACCACTCGCTGGTCTCGATGTTCATATTCTGGGCGTTGGCATAGATCTTGTCGAACGTACTGGTCATCATTTCGCTGCCCCCCTTAGCCTTTGATCTCACACACGTCGGTCACTTCGTAGACATCCAGACCGTGCCCGGTCTCATCGATCAACCGCTGCACTGCCACGTTCCGGGCATCCACCGGGTCCTCGGCAAGGACCTCGTAGCAGTCCCAGAACTTATCAACCGTGTTGTAGACGTACACCTTATAGCGTTTCACGATTCAGCCCTCCTTTATTTACGAGTGAGGCGGTAGCATTCAGAAAATTCATGCCGAGCCTCCATCTCCTTATTGGTGAAGCGGGAGATCATAAACCCCGCAGCCTTTGCGTCGAACTCGTTATCGTGCCAGCCGCCAGCCACACGAGTGGTCCGAACGATGATCTCGTCCTCCTTGGTCCCCTTTAGAAATGCGTACAGGTTCTCGATGCGCTGACCTCTGTATTCCTTCATTTTGTTTACCTTCCTTTCTGTGATTATATATTACCATACGCACGTATGGTTATCAAGATGTATACTGCACAAATAACAATGCGTATGTATGGTTATTTCGTCAAATTGACAAAGCCATACATACGCAGTATAATAGACCATGAAAAGGAGCGATCGCCGCATGAGAAAACTGACATTGACCGAGAACATGACCCCCATCGACAAAAAGCTGATCGAAAAGGGCATGACCAGATCCGACCTGTCCAAACAGAGCGGGGTGCCGCTTCGGACCATTGAGTCATGGTGCCGCCGCCTCCGGGTGCCCCGTGACGTTTACCAGTTGCTCAAGCTGGCAAAGGTTCTCAGCTGCCAGATCGAGGACCTGATCGAGCCGGAGGCCGGAGAGAAGAAGCAAGAGGAATAAGAAAAACCCCCGGCAGAGCACCGGGGGTTTTCTTATTATTAAATCAGCTTATAATGCTCGGCCAAAAGAAAACGAAGATATGAAGGACATTCTCTCGTTTCACCGCACCATCCTTGTAGCGTACGGAGCGGAACTCCGGCGCATTTAGCAAAAGCACTCTGGGTCATGCCGGAAGCGGCAACGATTTCTTTCATGGTCATGTGCGCAACATCCCAGATCTGGGAAAGTCGCCGTTTTTCAGCGTCCAGATCTACGCACCCGTCGGCATCATCCGGGATGCTAAGGGTGACGTTGGATAGAAAGACTTCTCGGCTAGTGTTTTTGTCAGCAGCTAGAGAAAAAAGTTCAGCGGTAGCGTACATAATGCGGTCTCCTTTCAAACCCGGTCTTTTGCAGACAAGCTAATTTTATGGACAAAACCATCAGGGAACATTGCGCCTCCCCAGAGAGTGCCAAGAGTGCCGTTGCCGCCGTTGTCACTTGGGAACTCGTAAAAGGCGGTCATGCCGAGCCGGTCGTTGACGCGGCGCAGTTTCACAATGCGGTCTGGAGCAAGCGCGATCTCGCGGGTGAGTTTGCCGTTTTTGTCCATCGCGTCCTCGCACACCCACTGGAGAGCCGAGACAAACTCATCCATGGTAATGGTAGAGTGCGCGGCCCAGTCCTTAAAGATTCGGCTGTCGCCTGCAAGAACGATCTTCTTTTTGATTTCAAAACTGTTCATAGTCATTTTCGTTTCCTCCGTTTGTGTGGTGTCTTTCACTGTCTATATTATACGCTCATTGAGCGTAATTGTCAAGGCTTTTTGCAAATTTTTATGCTCATTGAGCGTATTTTTGAAAGACCCGTGAAGTTCAGATTGCAAACCCTGCGTTTTTGACGGTCTCGGCGATGGCGTTATAGGTGCGCTTGCCGAGGGTGGAGTACCACCGCTCCTTGTAGGCTTCCCGGCGACCGTCCGAGTAGAAACCTACCCGGCAAACCCCGGCCTCCAGATTGACGAACAACTTGACCTCCAGCGTGGAGGTATGCTCTCCGTACCAGCAGGTCTGCACCTGCTTCTCGTACTTTTTGGAGAGCATCTCATGTTCACAGGCGAACTCCGGGGACTGGGCTGCGGTGAAGCCCTGAGCCTTCAGCATATCAACCAGAACGTTCTTCATTGCGGTGCCCTCCTTAATTCTTGCTGGCGGCCAGTGCCCGGTTCAGGTCGGCCATGACGGTGAATTTGTTATCGACGAAGATCTTCAGTTCAGCGGCCTCATCGCTCCACAGCTTCAGAGCGGTGATCAGGTAGTCGTAGGAGCTACCATAGTAGGCGAGAGCCTCGGCCTCTTTACGATTCAGCGTGATCTGATATTTTGCAGAGTTTGCAAAGTATTTAGCGGTCATTTTGTATTTACCTCCGTCCTTTATTGTGTCTGTATATTACCATACACACGCATGGTAAACAAGAGCTAGACTGCACAAAGATACTGGCGTGTATATGGTCTTTTTGTCAAAAAATAAACCCCGCCTTTTCGGGGCGGGGTGCTTGTTACAGCAGCTCTTTTTTCAGGGTTTCGACGACTTCCAGAGCCTCGTTCTGATCCGCGATGAACTTCTGAAATTCTTCGGAATTCAGCGCACCATAGGAAGTGGTCTGGATGGAGAAGTCATGGACTTTCTCGCCGAACACGTCCTCGTTGTAGTAGATCTTCGGGAGATAGCAGCCGCTCTCATACGGCTCGGTGACGGAGATGGAGTGACGGGTGCGACCATCGGCATAGACAGCATCATCGACGCAGACCTCGTAACGACCGACCGTGTAGGTGTTGCGGGTGTAGCTGTTACCGTTGGCTTCCTTGTGCAGTTCCTCGACCTTAATCATTTTCATTTTGTTGTCCACCTTTCCTTTACTGTGGCTATATATTACCATACATGCGCATTGTTATCAAGGTGTACAATGCACAATTATTGACCGCACTATGTTGTTTATATTGTCAGCAGGGCAAAAAGAAATAGGCACCCGGCTATCAAGGCCGAGTGCCTATTTCTTTACCGCTCAGGGAGCGGCATGGTCAGGACGAAGAACGCACCCACGAAGTAGATCGTGGGGGGTTCGCCTGATTCACATTTGGTGGAGGCAACGTGACCTTGTGCGAACTTTTTGGACAGTTCGCCAGCCGCCGCCTCCGCGTCCATGACAAGGTCGAAGCCGGCCTCGGCGTTAGAACCCCCTGAATAGTTGAAAGCAATCCGCAGGTGATCATCGGACAGGTAGACCACCGACACAAAGGCATCAATGACCTTGCGCCGGAACTCTTGGCTCTGCAAGCTGCCGCCCCGGAAGCGATCCAGCCAAAAGAGAACCTGATCACGCTCCAGATGGACGTGGCTCAACTTTTCCAGTTCGATGGCCCGCTTCAGATCCTGGGCCTTGGCCTCCAGATCCAGAAGCCGCTGCTTTGTGGTCGAGGTGATGATTCCGGCTTCGATGGCATTCATCACATTGTCGGTGGCCTTTTGGTTTTCCTCCAGTTCGGCGGTCAGGGCGGCAAGCTGCGCCGAGGCCGCCTCCCGCTCCTGATATTCCATCACGGCATCCGCGATCCACTCCATCACGTCAGGCCGGAGGACGTAGTCCAGAGCGGCCTTCACGACCACACGCTCGATCCACTCGCGGGGCACGTTCGCCTTTTTGCAAGCCCGCTCCCGCCGCCGCTTTTGGCAGCCGTAGTAATAATGCAGTTCGCCGTTCTTCCCGGTGCCGGAGAAGCCGATCATGTAGGACCCGCAGTGGGCGCACTTCAGCTTCCCAGTCAGCAGGTAGTCCCCGCCGTCTTGGTGACGGCCCCGGACGCTGCTATTTGCTTTCAGCCGCTCATTCGCCGCCCAAAAGGTGCCCTGATCGATGAGAGCGGGCATCCCGCCCTCGATGCGGGTGTCCGAGAAATGATACACCCCGATATAGGCCTCGTTCATCAACAGCCGGAAACTGCCCTTGTTCCACCGCCCGCCCCGGCTGGTTTTCAGCCCCCGGCTGTTCAGATCGTTGGCGATATCCACAAAGGGCATCCCCGCCGCAGCCTTTCGGAAGATCTCCCGCACGACCTCGGCGTTTGCCTCGTGGATAGCAAAGCGGCCATCCGGCCCCTTGCAGTACCCGAAAGGGATGGAGCCGGAGTTCACCTTGCACTGCTCAGCATTGTATTTCATGCCCCGGCGAATATTCTGAGCGAGGGCTGCGCTGTAATATTCAGCAGACCCCTCCAGTACGGATTCCAGCAGAATCCCCTCCGGGCCGTCCGGGATGGACTCCTTTGCATAGAGGACCCGCACCCCGGCCTTCTTCAGCCGGAACTTGTATGTGGCCGAGTCGTAGCGGTTCCGGGCAAAGCGGTCAATCTTCCAGCAGATCACATAAGCCCAGTGGCCATGGGAGGCATCCTTCAGCATTTGCTGGAACTGGGGGCGGTTATCGGTAGTTCCAGACAGATGCCGATCGGCGTAGACCTTCACCACCCGGAGATTATTCTGCCGGGCAAAAATCTCGCAGTCCGCCACCTGCTGCTCGATGGAACAGTCCCGCTGGTTATGGGACGAGTACCGAGTGTAGATCACGGCATCCTGCATATCCGGCTCAAGCATGGCCGGTTTCTTTTTTGCGCACATTCAGAGCAACCTCCCGCCGCCCACCGAGGGCGGCTTTTTTATTTGGACATGAGAGCGTCCGCAATTTTGACGTATTTCTTTGCCGAGATGTTCCCGGCGAGGAACTCTTGTCTCCACCGCTCAATTTCAGCCTGTGCATCTTCCAGCGCAGCCTTGCTTCCACTGCGGCTGACCTTCGGCCAGTCCTCCAGCATTCCAAGTTCCGAGGCCAGACGGTAGATGTGCTTGCAAGGCCACTCCCTGCTGGCGAAGTCGAAGCAGGAACAATCCGACAGAGACACCCGGTACGGTTCAGGATCAGAACCGACGACCACGGCCGTCTGATCTTCCACATTGACCGTGATTGCATCCGCTTTGATCTTCTCGCCGTTCAGACGACGCTTCACCTGCTCCGGCAGAGAGTGAATAGAAGAATCCCAGATTTCAGACCACACCATAAGTATGCCATCCTTTCCACATTAAAAAGGGAGAGCTGCCCACACGGACGGCTCTCCCTCTTTCTTTTTTGGCTTCACAGGGGGAGGCCCTCAGCCACTACCTAGGTACTTATTTCTTCAGCCGACTCAGGCCGTGTCTTCGGTGGTACTCGAAGCAGATGCAGCCGTGCTCGGCGCAATACCTAAGCTCTTTTCATAAGCCGCCTCAGCAGCGGCTGTTTCTTCCGGGCTTGGTGTCCCTTCCTCAAAAACATAGCTATTCGGATCTGCCCCACAAGCGGTAGACGCAGCGATTACATCAACCATGAAACGGTACAGAGCGTCACGCTCAGCTTCGCTCAAATTAACCAGCTTTTCAATTAAGACGTAATCTTTCAGCCTGAGCCGATATTTTCTAGCCATCATATCCAGCGGAGCGGACGGAGCAGCAATGAATTTTTCTCCAACGCCATCCCGCAGCCATTCAGGGTTCACGCCAAATTCCCGGCAGATCATTGTAATCGTTTGTCCGCTCGGCTTTGACTTGCCAGAACACATGGTAGAAACGCTGGAATCGCTGATGCCTATCCGCTTTGCAAATTCGGTTTTCTTGATTCCTTTTATTTTAAGGATTTCATTGATTCGATCAGCAATGGTTTCCATTTTCGTTTTCACCTCCTTGTCCTAATTATACACTATCCGACGCGGTAAAGCAAGATAAAAATTTAGATTATCTAAATTTATCGCTTGACAATTTAGGCTGTCTAAGTTATAATTTAGATAGTCCAAAGCAAAGGAGGTTGACACCATGATGAACGCAAAGGACACCAGCAAATACACCCCTCAACAGCTTGCCGATGCAGAACGGTTCATGCAGCTTCTCTCCCGCGTCCCTGAAGATAAGCGGGATGCCGTCATTCAGAACACCGAATCCGTAATCATCGGCATCGAGATCGCGGCCAGAATCAACAAGGCCACCGCGAATGGCGGTGCTGCATGAGATTCCCCAACATCGAGGCAGAGCGGCGAAAAGCACATCTGAGCAAGAGAAAGATGTGCATCGCCCTCGGCATTAAGCCTGAAAAGCTGCAAGGATGGCAGGATGGGCGGCTGGAAATAAAGGCTCACGACCTCGTAAACCTTGCACGGCTTTTCGATACGACCACCGACCACATCCTCGGCAGGACGTAAAAATAAGGAGAGAACACATGGATAAGTGCATCATTAAGAGCGCAGAAAAGCCCAGCGGCAACTGCCTCGTCCGGCTTTCCCCGGCTTGCCACAAGCAGGTGCAGGAACTGGCCCTCAGAACAAGCCGCTCCATTTCCAGCATCGCCACCGAACTGATCGAGTTCGCCCTCCAGCGTGTAGAGGTTGAATACCAGTTCGATGACCCGCAGCCGGACGATACCCAGTAAGAAAGGAGCCGTGCCAGATGGCCAGCACAAAGAACCTCAAGGCCGTGCCAACCACCGGCACGATGCCCCGACTTGACACCAAGAAGATACCCAAGGCAGAGCGGGTCAATATCGGCCAGCTGGTCTTTGATGCCATCCAGCGAGAGTTCCAGAACCCGGAGGTCCGGGCCGAATACGAACGCTGGAAAGCAGATCGGGCTGCCAAGGGCATCGCCTGAAGAAAAGGAGGCGCATGAGTGCGTGAAAGAATCAGGCTCAGCTTCCGCATCAACCTGAACGCCCTAAAGATTAAGTTGCTCGACGCGCAGTTTTTCCTGCTTCGCCGGGCAATGGACGCAAACCGCAGGGTGATTGACCTCTGCGACGTTACCATCGAACTCTGTGAAAGGAGGAACAGAATCCCATGAGAAACACAAAAATCACCGCCGCCATTACTGCAGCAGTCGCAGCAGCCCTCGCCGTTCTTGGCAAGGCGTTCAACTTCGGAGTGGACACCACCACCCAGATCTTGATGCGCTTCGGTTACGACTGGGGCAGGGCAGCAGCAAGGGCACCATTTTATTTTAGCCTCGCCATCGCCCTGATCGGGCTTCTGGCTTGCACCGGCTGGATTGTCTCGGAGGATGGCCGCCGCCAGCTTTGGAAGATGTGGAGCAAGCCGAAAGGCTACGGCAAGATCACCCGGAACCACGCCCGGAACCCTGAGTATCCGAAGCAGGAACGGAGGGGTTGACCGTGGCGAAAGCCGAAAGCCTTAAATGGACACGGACCTGCACCCGCTGCGGAAAGAAGATGGTCGGAGTTGCCAGCAACAAGAAGCTTTGCGATTCCTGCCTCCGCATCCGGCAGATCGAGCATGACCGAAAAAAGGCTCAGAACAACAAGCTGGAGGTCGTAGAGCGGACCACGCCGAAACACGCCCCGGAGGATTCCCTCCAAAACGATGTTAGGGAAGCGAATCGGCTGGGTGTGAGCTACGGAAAATACCGGGCTTGGAAAGATGGGAGGATTCACATCCATGGTTAAGTCTTTCTGCAAGGACTGCCCAAACCGGCACACGATCTGCCACGACACCTGCCCGCAGTATCAGCGGTACAAGCTGGAGTTGAAAGCCGAGAATGCCTACAACCAAGCCATGACCAGGCACGTCGGTGTTTATCACCGCGATCACGAGGACCGGCACCGGGAAAAAGGCCGCAAGCGGTACATGGGAGCGAATGGGGGTGCAGACCGATGAAAATGGCCCTGAAAGAAAACACCCTCCTGATCAAAGAGGCCGACAGCGTCCAGTTCACGGTGATCAAAAGCTGGGGCAAGATGAAGTGGTCGAAAGCCACACAGACCCTGTCCGGCACCGCCGACATTGAACTTCTGGACAAACTGTCCAGCATCGTCAAGCTGCCGCCCCACATTGAAGCCCTGCGGCAGAGCCTCCACGACACGGCAGCCGCCGTCGATCAGGAGCGCATGAATGACAGCCCGGAGCCGCTTCTGGACTACCCGGTCAAGATGAAACTTTTCCGGCATCAGGTCCGGGGCGCGAACATGGCCGCAATGGTATTCGGGTGGGTTGACCCGAAAACGGAGGAAACACATGAGTGATATTTACAAAATGAGCCTGTCCACGCTGCTCGGCCAGATCGACAGCATCAAGGACAACAGCGCATCCTTCCTCCCCGGCGAGGGGAAGCAGGACCCCGATAAGAAGATCTGGCAGGACGACGTGGACGCTTGCAATGCGGCCACCGAGATCATCAAGAAACTCTGCGAGGAAAACTGCTTCTCGGTGGCCGAGGCACTCAGCTACATCGCGCAGAGCAAGAAACTCCTGCAGGACTGGGGCAACCTCCACGCCAAGTACGAGGTGCCGTCGCAGCCGGTCAAAAAAGACGGCGTATGGCACTGCCCGGACTGCAATCACAGGGTGAACCCGCACCACTCGCACTGCCACTGGTGCGGTACCCGGCTGCTGGGAGGTGCAATCAGATGAGACGAAAGGTAACATTCATGCAGGTCGAAAAGACTAAGCAGCCCCTGCCCGAAAATGGACACATCGTCGCCACCATGCCCCTGCGCAGAATCGTGCCGAACCCATGCAACCCGGAATGGAAGCCCGCCACTTGCCCGATCTGCGGGCAGGACTGCTGGCTTCAGACCGGGAACGCCGAACTGGTCAAGCGGATCTACCCCAGCGCAAAGTTCATGTGCAGCGAATGCGCGTGGACAGGAAAGGCGGCGGCAAACCAGTGAGCGAATACAGAGCAATCTATAAATGCCGCCTTTGCGGTGAAGAATTTTACAACGCCGGAACAGGCTGCGAGGACACGGCATCCAAGGCCACCATGTACACGGTCCTCGAATCTTCTGGCTTTACCCCGCAATTTGAATCCCGGAATGCACCGATGCAGTTTGATCTTCACAACTGCAAGGATGGAAGCTATGGCATGGCTGATTTTCAGGGGATGAAGAAAGTCGGTGATAGCGATGGGTAAAAAGACAGTTGACACGGAACATCTGACCAGAATCCTGTTCAAATGGGCAGCAGACTTCTCCGTCGATACCGACATCGTCGCCAGAACAGCAACAAGCTGCTATAAGACAGCAGCATCGCTGGCTTTGAAACTCCCGGATGTTGACCCGGAGAGTTTGCGCCAGAGGACGCACCTGAAGTACAACGCCACAGATCGGACGCTTACCTGCCTGAATTGTTCCGGGGAAGCGAAACTCGGAGATTACGACAACCCCGAAGATTTCAAATACTGCCCTTTCTGCGGCTCCAAAGTCGTAAAGATTGCGGGGTGCGGAAATGGGTAAAGGCTTCGGTTTCCTTTTTGAGATGGGCTGTGGCAAGACGCTGACCGCCATCGCCGTCACCGGGGCCGGGTACAAACTCGGCAAGATCAAGCGGGTGCTGATCGTGGCCCCCACCTCCGTCTGCGCCGTCTGGCCGAAAGAATTTGCAGACTACGCCGACTTCAGGTACACGGTCAAGACGCTGCTGGGCACAAAGCCCCAACGTCTCAAGGCTCTCGCCGACCTCGAAGCGTTCCCCTTCCAGAGCCTCAAGGTGGCTGTCATCAACTACGAATCGACGTGGCGGGATGGCATCTTTGAAAAGCTGATGGAGTACGATGCCGACTTGATCATCGCCGACGAGAGCCAGCGCATCAAGACCCACGATGCAGCCCAGAGCAAGTCAATGCACCAACTGGGCGACAAGGCCCGGTACAAGCTGATTCTTTCAGGCACCCCGGTGCAGAACGAGGCGGTGGACATTTTCAGTCAGTACCGCTTCCTCGACCCGACCATCTTCGGCACCAACTTCTACGCCTTCCGCAACCGCTACGCCGTGATGGGCGGCTTCAATCGCAAGCAGATCGTCCAGTATAAGGACCTCGACGAACTCATCCGCAAAGAGCATTCCATCGCCTACCGGGTGACCAAAGAGGAAGCCCTGGACTTGCCGGAGCAGACGTTCCAGACCCGGAGCATCATCCTCTCGACCAAAGAGCGGGCCATCTACGACCGTCTGCGGCGGGACAGCTTCACCGAGTTGGACAACGGTGGGAAGATCACCGCCACCACAGTCCTGACCAAACTCCTGCGGCTGCAGCAGTTCACAGGCGGCTTTCTGGTCGCAGATGATGCAGCCAAGCCAGAACTTGTCAGCACCGGGAAGCTCGATGCCCTCTCGGACATCATCCAAGACTACGTTCTGGAGGGCAAAAAGAAACTGGTGATCTTCGCCCGGTTCATCCCGGAGGTCTTGGAGATCATCAAAAGGTCGGAGAACATCATCGGAAAGAGCGGAATGAAAACCGTGGCTATTTACGGAGCCATCCCGAAAGAGCAGCGGGGCGACATCGTCCAGCAGTTCCAGAAAGACCCCTCCACGATGGTCCTTGTCGGCCAGATCGACACGGCGGGCACCGGCATCACCCTGACCGCAGCCGACACCTGCGTCTACTACAGTGTCACATTCAACTACGCCACCTACTCGCAGAGCCTCGCCCGCATCCACCGTATCGGCCAGCGCAACACCTGCACATACATCCACCTCGTAGCCGAGAACACCGTGGACAGCACCATCCTCAAGTCCCTGAGCAAAAAAGAGGATCTCGCCAAAACGGTGGTCGATGACTGGAGGCAGTTCTTTTGAAAATCTACATCGTGGACGGCACCCCGGTTTTAGACGGAACCCCGAAAGAGCTGGCTCAGTATCAGCGCATGGTGCAGCAGCTGGCGGTGTACGATGCCTACCCAAAATTGCTCAAAGCTATCGCCGAGGGAAAGCCACCCGGCGGGCAGCTTGAGGATAAACCACCCGCCCGGAAACGGGCAACCCCGAAAAAGAAAAGAAAGGATGAGAGCAATGGTTGATTCTTCGCAAATTCCCTATGCCATCGCAATCGACTTTGATGGCATCCTCTGCCAGAACGCCTACCCCGACATTGGAGATCCGAACTGGGACACAATCCATCAAGCCCTGAAAGAACAGAGCAACGGCGCAAAGCTGATTCTCTGGACCTGCCGGGAGGGGCGGTCACTGGAAAGGGCCGTTGCCGCTTGCGCAGGCTGGGGCCTGACGTTTGACGCTGTCAATGAGAACCTCCCGGAGTGGCGCAAAGCCTACAGAACAGATCCTCGAAAAGTCGGGGCAAACGAATACTGGGACGACCGAAATGTCATCAATGACAACGAAAGCCCGTTGTTTTTTCGTGCCCACCAGTGCGCAGAGGACCATGCGGAATGGGAGGTGCGCCGTCAATGCTTGGAGCAATCCTGACCATCGCAGCCCTCGCAGCCATCGGAGCCTTTGGATACCTTCTCTGCTGGAAAGCTGGCGAAGCTGACGATCGAGCAGAGCAAGAGCAAATAGAACGCCTGAACAGAAAGGAAGAACACAAATGACACTGTTAGACATGGTGCGCGATTACCAGAGCCTTCTGGAGCGCAAGGAAGAACTGGCCGATGAGGTCAAGGCCAACAACGCCCTGATCGAGGAAGCCAAAGCGAACATCTCGCAGCAGATGATCGACGACGACTGCCCCTCGATCTCGGTCGGCGGCTTCAAGTTCACCCTGACCCCCAAGACCATCTACAACAAGAAGTCCGAAGCGGAGCTGGCCAGCGAGGGCATCAATTTCTTTGAGACCCTCCGGGAAGAGGGCCTCGGCGACATCATCGTGGAGAGCGTGAACACCCGCACCCTCCAGTCCACCATCAAGGCATACGTCGAAGAAAACGACGGTCTGAGCGAGGACCTCGCCAAGTGCATCAGCATCTTCGACACCTACGACATCACCCGCCGCCGCGAGAGCAGCCGGGCCACCAAGGGAGGAAAGAAATAATGGCGAACCAGAACTACCAGCAGACCGAGATGGATCTGCGCACCAATCTCCAGCAGGACGTGGACTGCCGGGTGGCCAGCGTGATCGATGATACCTACGATATGCTCAAGGATTACAACCCGCCCGCCGTGCGCAACCGTCACGAGGCATACGGCATCGCCGCCGACAACTTCACCCGGATCAGCGCAAAGGTCAAGTCCGTTCGGAATGACATGGACACCCTTCTCAGCACCTTGGCGAATCCCAACTACCCGGCAGTCGAGGCGGTCAGTTCCCTGCACAACCGGGTCAGCGAGCTGATCTCCCTGTCGATTGTCATGGCAGCCGAGATGAAGCGCACCATGAACGACCTCTACGAAGCCGAGCGCAAAGACGACACCCCCACCCCGCAGGAACAGGCCGCAGCAGAAAATGATGGTTTTGAAGAAGCCGAACCCGCCGACGCTGAAGCCGACGATGAAGAATAAATAGGAGGACACATACTATGGCAACCGCAAAAAAGAACACCGAGCTGGCCCCCGTTGAGAACTTCGCCCTGACCACCGCCTACGATGGTCTCGACCCGGAACTGGCAGCCGAACTCAAGGATCAGATGGACGATCTGGACGATGAATCCGGCATCAACTGCCGAACCATCAAGATTCCCTCTGGCGGCAACCTTGCCTTCACGGTGCAGGGCGACGAGGACGGCGATGAGGACTACCTCAAGGACATCGAGGGCGTGATCGTATTCACGCACCGCATGAACGGCTACTGGCCGAATGCTTTCGGAACCAGCACCAACCCGGAGGACAAGATTCCCGTTTGCTCCAGCATGGACGGCAAGTCCGGCCTGAACATTCGGACCGACGAGATTTGCGAATGCGACAAGTGCCCCTGCAACCAGTACGGCAGCGACCCGAATGGCGGCAAGGGCAAGGCTTGCAAGAATATGCGCCGGATCTACCTCATGCGCAGCAACGACCCGAACCTTTACCTCCTGACGGTGCCGCCCACGAGCATCAAGGAAGTGAACAAGGCTCTCGCCCGCATCATGGCCTCCAAGGGCATCCCCTACACCAACCTGATCGTCGGCTTCAAGCTGGCCAAGGCCACCAACGCCAACGGCATCAATTACGCCACCGTGGTGGTCGACAAGCGTGGCATCCTGCCCCCGGCAGTTGCTCAGACCGCCAAGGCCATGCGGCAGGAGATCAAGGCAAAGTACAAGGAAATTGCCATCACGATGGACGACTACAGCACCTCGGCCTCCAGCAACACCATGACGGCAGACGAAAGCGCACTGGACGTTCAGGTGTCGGATACGGAGTTCACCGACGTGACCGACAAAGACAAGGATCTCCCCTTTGTTTAATCAGGCAGCAGCCCTATAAAATTTCATGCCCACAGGGGGAACCGCATCGAGGCGGCTCCCCTTAAGGCATAAAGGGGAACAGATATGAAATTCAAGAAAGAATGGCGGTGGAGGCAGCATGGCGGCAAGAGAGATAGATCTTGATAAGGTGGTGGATTACCGTGCCGAGTACACCGCCGTGGTTCAGAAATACAAGCTCACCGGGGACAAGCTGACAGGTCTGTGCCCTTTCCATGAGGACAGGAACAACAGCCTCTCGGTCGATCTCAAGACCGGCAAGTGGCACTGCTTCGCAGAGGACCGGGGCGGCAACTTCGTGTCATTCTGGGCAAAACTGCATGGCGTAGACACAAAAGAGGCATACAAGCAGATTTTGGAGAAATACGGCGTTGCTGCCGAAACCCCGAAACCCGCCAAAAAGGAAAAGGCCACAGTCCTCGAAGATTTCAGCCTTGCCGAGTATGCCTTTGCAAAGCACCTCCCGGAAGAATGGCTGGCCAAGACCTGCCGCCTCGAAACCCGGAAAGACCGCAACAACGGCACTGCATGGCTCTACATTCCCTACTACAACGCAGCTGGAGAAGAATCCACCTACCGCAAGCGGTACGCCCACAAGGACTTCCGCTGGCGCACCGGCAGTTCCGGCAAGATCTGCCTCTACGGTGAGTGGCGCATCCCTGAATTTGCCAACGCTGGGTACGCGGTCATGGTTGAGGGCGAGAGCGACACACAGAGCCTGTGGTACATGGGTATCCCGGCCATCGGTGTGCCGGGGGCCTCAATGTTCAAGCCGGAACAGTCCTCGGTGCTTCAGGGCCTGAAGCTGTACCTGCACCACGAGCCGGACGGCGGCGGCGACACCTTCATCCACAAGATCTGCACCGGCCTCCGGGATGGAGGATACGAGGGAGAGGTCTACGAGTGGAGCTGCAAGGCACTCGGCGAAAAAGACCCTTCCGACCTTTACATCAAGCATGGCCGGGAACAGGCTGCCAAGCTGATCCGGGATGCCCTGAAAACCGCAAAACCTGTGGACTACAAAAAAGAGGACATTCCAGAAGCAATCAGCGGCGCACCGATCAGCCTCCGACAGCCGGAGGGCTGGATTTACTCGGACAAGGGAATCAGCCGGATCGACGAAAAGAAGTTCCAGCCGGTCCTCTGCTGCCGCACCCCGATCATCCTGACCAAGCGTCTCCAGAGCATCGAAACCGGGGAAGAAAAAATAGAGGTAGCCTTTAAGCGAGACGGCGTCTGGCAGAGTGCCATCTACCCCCGGTCGGTGATCTTCCAGAGCCGCAGCATCACCGCCCTCGCAGATCTCGGCTGCACGATTACCAGTGAGAACTCGAAGCAGGTGGTCCGCTTCCTCGGAAGTCTTGAGGCCGAGAACATCGACATCATTCCCAAAGAGGACAGCACCTCCACCTTCGGATGGCAGCCCGGCAACAGGTTTGTGCCCGGACACGCTGACGGCATCACGCTGGACATCGACCCATCCCAAAAGGCAATGGCCACGGCCTACTGCCAAAACGGAACCTTTGAGAAATGGGTGGAACACATGGACCCGCACCGCAGCCGCCAAAAGTTCAGGTTCATCCTTGCAGCCAGCTTTGCCGCCCCGCTCCTGCGGATCGTGAAGCAGCGCATCTTCTTCGTGTACAACTGGGGCGGTTCCAAGGGCGGCAAGACCGCAGCCCTGAAAGCGGCCCTCTCCGCATGGGGAGACCCGGAGCGGTTGATGGTCAACTTCAACGCCACACAGGTCGGCCTCGAACGGACGGCAGCCTTTTACTGCGACCTCCCCCTCGGCATTGATGAGCGGCAGCTTGCTGGCAACAATCAGGCCGGGCTGGAAAAAATCGTTTACATGATCGCATCCGGCACCGGCAAGATCAGAGGCGCAAAGAGCGGCGGCATTCAGGCCACCCAACAATGGCGCACCGTCGCTCTAGCCACCGGCGAGGAACCACTCAGCACCGAGACCACGCAAACAGGTGTCTCCACCCGTGTGCTGGAACTCTACGGCGGGCCGTTCGACAACGAGCGGGATGCCGGATTGATGCACCAGCAGTCCGTGATGGACTGCGGCTGGGCTGGCCCGGCCTTCGTCAAGAGGATCATCGCCACCCCGGAGCGCACCATTTGTGATGCCTTTGAGTTGATGCAGAGTTACGTCCACGCAATGGCCAACGGCAAAAACGGCTCCCACGTTTCCGGCATTTCCGCAGTTGCGCTGGCCGATGCCATGATCGATAGCTGGTTCTTCAACACGCAGCAGCAGGGCGACCCCACCGACGAGGCCGACGTTCTGCAGCAGCTTGGCATCCACCCGGAATCGTGGAAAAAGGCCAAGATCATGGCGGCCAGCATTTTGGAGGAACAGGTAGAGAACAACTCCACCGACGTGAACGAAAATGCGGCGCAGTTCATCGTGGACTGGGTCATGTCGAACAAGGCATACTTCGGGACGCAGGTGGTCGGCACCTGCCTCGGCATGATGAACGAGAGCGGCAACACGGTTTATATTTTCCCCTCCATGCTGAATCAGGCCCTCACGAAAGCCGGGTACAGCCCCCGGAAAACCATGAAATATCTGGCCGACAAAGGGCTGATCAGTATGTACCGAGAGAAGAACGGAAAAATCACCTACTCCACCATGCGAAGATTCGGAGATCGCAGCTGCCGCTTTGTCGAGTTCTTCATCGGCAAGCTGGCCGAGAACAAGGACCCGATGGACGACCTCGAAGATCAGATGGACCAAGAAGAACCGCCTATGGCTCCGGCTGCGGCCCCATTCCAGACCTCGGCCACGCAGACCACGATGCAGGACGACTTCACCGTGATCGACGACACAGACGACCTTCCTTTCTGAAATTTGTTTCACCTAATCTTAGGTGAAACGCTAGGTGAAACATTAGGTGAAACAGAAAAAGTCAAGCAACCAAGCGGCTTTTTAATAGATTGTTTCACCTATTTCACCTAAAATCAAAATACAATATGTTTTTGCGCATTTTTGCATTTTGCAAGATTTTAGTGCAAAATTGCAAAATTCTTAAAAATACGGTGTGTGTTTCAAAATAGGTGAAACAGGTGAAACGGAACCCGGAAAGCCGCACGGCCACAAGGCAAAACGCCGTTTCACCTATTCCCACCGATTAGGTGAAACAAGCACCCGAAACCACAACAGGAGGCATTGCAAATGGAAATGACCTACGAGCGGGCCGCCGAGATCCTCGACCCGGAGCATCGGGAGAACTACGACAGCATCGAAACCGTAAAAGAAGCCTGTCGGATGGGCATGGATGCGCTCAAGAAGCAGATCCCGGCAAAGGTGAATTTGTGGGAAAACTCACAATTCGGAAATTGCCCGCTTTGCCACGAAGTCGTTTATAGACCGGCCCTGCGCAAGCGCGTATATTGCTGCAAGTGCGGCCAAGCATTAAATTGGGAGAATTGAGAAAATGCATGATTACAGTTATAGCGCACATCTGGTGATCAACGACGGGTACGAGGATCGGCTGGATATGAAGATCAGCTGCCAGAACGCCCAGCAGTTGCTTCGGGCAAGGGACACCATCGTCGACCAGATAAACACCTACATCGCAGAGTTCGCCATGCAGAGCAATCTGGTCAGGATGCCGAGCGACAAAGAGCAGAATGCGGCGGCATTGCAAGCTATCATTCAGGAGCAGACCGAAAAGGCCAATCAGCAGGAGTCGGAAGAACCCGCCGAGCTGGAGCCGCCCGAAGATGCACACGATGAGCCGGAGGAAAGCCCCCCCCCCGCACGATGATGCGCTCGATGCCGTCTGTTACCGCCCGGATCTCGCATCCTTCAAACTCGTACCCTCCGAAACGCCCCAAAAGGCAGAGGCCCCCATAGGAGCAAAAGGATTGATGAGGCTGAAATGCCCGAAGTGCGGCGACGTGTTTGTCGCTTTCACAAAGGACTACCGCACCGAGTGGACCTGCAAAGTATGCGGCGAAAGATTCTCGCTGGAAAATACCGCACTGTTTGAATACGACTGCAGCTGCGGTCGGCACACTTACGGACGGACGAACATCGAGGATGCGGATTTTAGCTATCCCTGCGGCGATTGCGGCAAGGCGACCACCCTCAAATGGAACCCCAAAGCCAAAAAATACATGGAGTGATGCAGATGCCCGCCTCGGACGACGACCGGGAAATGATGGCCCGGTTCAACGATACCTTCAGGAAGCTCAAGACCAACCGTGAACAGGTGCCGCTGGAAGTCCTCCAGACGAAGTACGGCAAAGCCTACCAGAAGCTGACCAAAGAAATGGCCGACCTTGCTGACTGGTTCGCCGCCCGGCTCCGGGAGAGGATGCCGTTCCCGATGCACCCAAAGGACATCGCCGGGAATCGGCAGCTATCGCAGCAGATCGCCGCTGTCCTCGCCGAGGAAAGTCAGCCGGGTGCCCTCATGGACCAGTACCGAAAGGCCCTGATCGATGACCTCGACTATGACAAGTTCCTCGACCTTGTCTGGCAGCTTTATCACCGCACCGAGGAAGCCTACGAACCCTACTGGCAAAAATACAACATCTGGCACGTTTACCCGGACGGCCACCGCTGGATCAGGAATCACATCACAGGATTCTTCTGGCAGAACGGCCAGCCGGGAAACGATTCGGATTCATTCACCAACGAGGGAGGCTACTGGATGGACTCCAAAGGAGAGTACCAAGGCGCAGCCTTTCCCCCTCACATCAAAGGAGACAAGATATGGACAAGGAAGAATTGATTGCCCGGTTTGAATCGGAGATGGCCAAGGTCAAGCGGCCCGGCATCGACAAGTTGATGGACTACATCCGCAAGAGCGACTTCTACACAGCACCTGCAAGTACGAAGTTCCACCTCTCCTGCGAGAGCGGCCTCCTGCAGCACAGCCTCAACGTGCTGGATGCCCTCCGGGGTCTGCTTCAGGAAGCGCAGACCAATGAGGACGGCACGAAAGAGTGGTTCTACACGGTAGCCGGAACCTCGGTCTCACAGGTCAAGGATGAGAGCGTCATCCTCATCGCCCTGCTCCACGACATCTGCAAGACCTACTTCTACAGCACCAGCACCCGGAACGTCAAGAACGAAAAGACCGGGAAATGGGAAAAGGTGCCGTTCTACACGGTCAACGACTTGATGCCCATCGGCCACGGCCCCAAGAGTGCCATGCTGATCAAGAATTACATCAAGCTCACCTCGGAGGAAATGTACGCCATCTGGTGGCACATGGGCTTCACTGATCAGCACACCGACACCATGAGCCTCGCCGCAGCGATTCAGAAATACCCCATCGTCTGGGCACTCCACACCGCCGACATGATGGCCTCGAACTTCATGGAGGACAAGGACGGCAACAAAAAGGACTTCGAGTGGCAGGAACTCGGTGCCGAGAATTCCAGCAACAGCGCAGGTCAGTACGCCGACAACCCGGCTCTGCCCAGCGATAGCGACGAGCCTGTGTTCATGGAGGCCGCACCATGCTGATGGAAGTCGGGCCTGATGAACAGGTAATCTACGAAGATGATCTCATTCACGAGGCTAACATGAGAGCCGAAAAGAAAGAGAAGCTGATGAAACCCATCCGGCTGGAAGTTAAAATGGAGCTGGCCTACGACTTGATCTCAGAGGTGAATGCCGATGTTTGCCGGACGTGGCCTCGTTCGCCAGCGAAGGACGAAACGACCGAAGCGGCAATGGACGCTCTGCGAAAAATCATGGAGCTTTCCCGCCGAGTAAGTGAGGCATACAAATGAACATTACCCGGAACCTCCTGCACGAGTGGTACCACGGCGGGGCCAGAACCTCTGCAGATGTTCGGCATCTGGCAGCCGAAAGGCTCGGCCTCCAGTTGACCGCAGAAAAAGTGGCCAACATTCTCCGAGACCAGATCCCGCTGGAGCAGTGGTATCAGGCCAGAATCATGCAAGCCATCAAAGCGGCGTACCCTGACGCATTCGTTCGGAAAATTTCAGCTGGCGTGTACAGCGAAAAAGGGTTCCCGGATATTCTGGTCATCATTGATGGCTGGTATTACGGCATCGAGGTAAAGCGGCCTTTTGTGGGGAAGCCGTCACCGAATCAGGTCGCAACGATCTTAAAAATCAGAAAGGCCGGGGGCGTTGCAGATTTTGCGTGTCTCCCGGACGAAGCACTGGAGGTCATCAAAAATGGAACAAAACGCGATTGACACCCTGTGGAATGCAGCACAATGCGCCGTGCAGAGGATGGCGGACTTCTTCAGACGCATCAGCGAATTGCTCAAGGGAATCTCGTGGAAGATTGTCCGCTCCTATGCCAGCAACATGGCCTTTTATTTCAATCTGGCCACGGACCGCCAGATCAGCCTTATGTACCACAAGCGGGCCAGAACCCGGAAGAAGTGGTACAGAATCATTCTCCGGCGCATTGGCCGATTTATGAAAGAGAGCGTTCTGGTATGAAGAAGCAGCGCAACACTATCCCATTCAAGCCGAAGCCCTTCAGCATCAAGTCAAAGGCCAAGCAGCGCACGGCAGAGGATGCACTGGCCGGGATGCGCACCCTCCCAATTCCAGCCCTCGTCACGACCATCAACATGATGATCGGCGTTCTTTCGGAGCGAGGATTCCAGATCTACGACTGGGACAACAAGGACAAGGCGGTCTATAAGCTGGTGTTCAGAGGCGGCAAAATCTACGCCCTCATTCCGCACACTGCCAAAAAGGAGGATGCCTCCCATGCAGAAACACCCGTCTCAGATGAGCGAGGATGAGCGCATCTTCCTCAAGCGATACCTGAGCCAATACTACCGGGCAAAGGAGCGGCAGAAGATCCTGCGGGAAAGGCTGGTCGACATTCGGACAGAGCTGGACCCGGCTGGAAAGAACGGTCGGAACACATCCCTCGCCATCAAGATGGCCGAAATTGAGGACAGAATCGCCCGGCAATCGGAGATCGAAGCGACGGCCATTCTGGACATTATGGATGTCCTCGAATTCCTCCCGCAGGATTCCGTAGAGCGGGAGATCATGGAAATGCGCCACATCGACTGCAAGCCGTGGAACGAGATCATGCGCACCATCCACCTGTCAAGGGCACCGTGCTTCAGGCGGTACAGCACAGGGCTGGAATGGCTATACACCTACAAAAAGGTGCGCACCACGCTGGCCGAGTTCAGGGCGAGGGTCGAACGCACAGAAAAGGACGGCCACTAAAAAACAAAGACCGGGGCATAGTTCCGGGGCAGCACACTGGGAATTCCCGCACAGAGAAATCCCGGCCAAGGCTCCCGGCTATGCCCCGGCTTTTTTCCCATTTCGGATTTTAGGCTCACCCCTCGCACACCCCGGATTCCATGCCCCGGCTGTCGCCCGGAAATTTTGCGCCGTGTTCAGGACTTCAAAAAAGCACAAAACCATACGCCCGGAAACAAAGCACCCCCTGTCTGGCCCTGCTTTTTACCAGCGGTAAAAACAGCCCCTGTGTGGCGTTGGAGCAAGGTCATTCGGAACCGTGGGGACACCCGGCAGCACAGCCCCACAGTACAGAGCGGCGCAGGGGCGCAGCGAGGTCAATGCGGGGCAACCGCAGGGCAGCGAAAGAAGATACCCAAAGAGACCCCAGAAGTCAATACAATGGTCGCATGGACAAGGGCCAGCCCGCCCAAGCCCATCACGAGTAGGCATCGTGTTGTGTTCTCTCCTTTATACCTTTTCACGGACAAAGGCGCACCCCGCAACCACGCTCGGTGCGCCTTTGTGTTGGAGAGAGAGGGGCTACCCCCTCCCCGGCCACGGCGTAGGTACTACCCCGCCCGGAGAATGATGCGGGGCGAGGAAGGCCCGAAGGTTTTTCGCCTGAAAACTAAAAAAATTTTAGCATTTCGTTACGCAAACCCCATTCAAACCCCACATAGGAGGTGAACGCCATGCAGCAGACCAACCCCATGCGGATGGAGAGACGGCGACTGGCCGACCTCATTCCCGCCGCCTACAACCCCAGAAAAGCCCTGACCTCGGAGGACCCGGAGTATCAGGACATAAAGGCCAGCATTCAGGGGCTGGGCTACGCTGACCCCATCGTCATAAATTACGATGGCACCATCATCAAAGGACACCAGCGGCGTACCGTGATGATGGACATGGGCATCGAAGAAGCCGAGGTCGTCGTTCTGGACATCCGGGACAAGGCCAAGGAAAAGATGATCAACGTGGCCCTGAACAAGATCACCGGCAAGTGGGATCTTCAGATTTTGAAAGACCTCCTGTCCGATCTTGACCTCAACGGCTACGACTTCTCCGTGACCGGCTTCCATCAGGACGACCTCGAAGATTTGATCCAGCAGCTGGATGTGCCGGAAGAAGCCCATGATGACGACTTCGACCCGGATGCAGCCAAGGAAGAAATCGAAACCCCGGTCACACGCCGGGGCGACATTTGGAAGCTGGGCCGCCACCGCTTGATGTGCGGCGACAGCACCGACCAGAGCGACGTTGCAGAGTTGATGGCCGGGAACGAGCTGGACCTGATGGTCACAGCCCCGCCCTATAATGTCGCCTATGGAGCAAAGACCGAATATATGTCAGATTCCGGCAGGGGCGCAGGGCACGGCAGCATCGCCAACGACGATATGCCGGAGGAAAACTTCTATTCTTTCCTCCGGGATTTTTACGGAAACGCAGTGGAGGCCATGCGGCCTGGCGCAGTGATCTATGTTTTTCACTCCGACACGCACGGCCTGACATTTAGGAAAGCGTTTCAAGATGTCGGCCTCAAATTGTCCGAATGCCTGATATGGGAAAAGAACTCCTTTGTCCTTGGCCGCTCGGATTACCAGTGGCGGCACGAGCCGATTCTCTACGGCTGGAAAGAGGGAGCGGGCCATTACTTCATCAATGACCGCACACAGGACACCGTTCTTCTGGACGACCCTCCCGATTTCCAGTCAATGAAGAAGCAGGAACTTCTGGCCTTCATCGACCAGATGCTCCGGGAATACAAGGATCAGACCACGGTTCACTTTGAGCCGAAACCGACCCGAAACGATATGCACCCGACCATGAAGCCTGTACCTCTGATCGGACGGTTGATGAACAACTCCAGCCGCCCCGGATGGATGGTCGGTGACTTTTTCGCCGGGAGCGGGTCCACCCTGATGGCAGCAGAGCAGCTCGAACGGACGGCATTCTGCATGGAACTGGACGAGAAGAACTGCGACGTAATCATAAAGCGGTGGGAAACCTACACCGGGCAAAAGGCAGAGAAGCTCTAACCGCCGTATGACAGACCACGAATTACAACTAGCTATCAGCGGGGGGGGGCTCTATTTGAACGATAAAGGCGAAGTTGCAGGCGGCTCCATGTACCGCGTGGAGGTCATCGCCAAACTGTTCGGAGTAACCGTCCGCCGTATTCAGCAACTCACACAGGAGGGCGTTCTTCCAACGACCGAGACCCCGGAGGGTAGACGTTATGATCTGGTTCCCACGATCCAGAAGTACGTCAAATACCTTTCGGACAAAGCCTACGGCAAGAACCGCTCTGAAAAAGAAATGGACCTGAGAGAACAAAAACTTCAGGCCGATATCGCCCTGAAAGAAGCGCAGGGCGAACTCCACAACATGAAGCTGTCCGTTGCATCCGGGCAGCTTGTGGACGTGGAAAAGGTCAAAGAGGACTACAGTCGATTCTTCACGACCTTCAAAAAATTCGCCATGTCGCTCCCCGGACGGCTGACCAGCATGGTGAGCGGCTACGTCGAACCACTAGAAGCCCGGAAGATAGAACGTGACCTGCAGGGGGAGGTCAATCGACAACTCGAAGCGTTCTATCTGGCCGCAGTAACAGAAATCCCGGACAAGGGCAATGGCAGCAAACCGAAAGCCCCGGATTCGTAAATTTCTGGTAACCCCCTACCAAAAAGAGGCCCTGCGCTACCTGCGCCCGCCAGAGGACATCAGCGTCTCAGAGTGGGCGGCAAAGTACCGTGTTCTGGAGAGCAAAACTTCTTCCGTGTCCGGCCCTTGGATGAACGACAAGACCCCATACCTCGTGGGTATCATGGACGAACTCCGAAACCCTGAAACAGAGGAAACAATCTTTTGCAAACCTACGCAGGTCGGCGGCACCGAGGTGATCTTAAATTGCATCGGCTACATCGTGCAGCAGGACCCCTCCCCAACAATGGTCGTTTACCCCATCGACACACTCGGCAAGAGCGTGTCGGCAAACCGCATCGAACCGATGCTGCTGGCATCTCCGACGCTGAAAGCCCTATACCACCAAGATGAATCCTCGGTGATGGAGCTTCAGTTTGACGGAATGTACCTCTCGCTGGTCGGGTCAAACTCCCCGGCTGGCCTCGCAAGCAAGGCAATCCGCTTCCTTTTTCTGGACGAGGTAGACAAATACCCCGGCGCAAGCAAAAAGGAGGCAAACCCCATCAAGCTGGCAACGGAACGAACCAAGACGTTCCACAACAGGAAGATCTTCATGACCTCCACCCCGACGCTTCGGACAGGCCCCATCTGGAAAGCCCTCGAAAGCGCGGACGAGGTCCGGCACTACTTCGTGCCATGCCCACACTGCGGGAAATTCATCGAACTCAAATGGGCGCAGATGAAATTCCCCGGCGACAAAAGCCTCTCCAACGCAGACCGGGCAGCCAAGTGTTACTACGTCTGTCAAAATTGCGGCGGCATCATTACCGACCGCCACAAGCCGCAGATGCTCCGGGATGGCCAGTGGAGGGCCGTCGAATCCAAAACGCAGCTGGTCAAAAAAGTGGCGTTCTGGATGAATACCCTCTACTCGCCGTTTGTCCGCTTTTCAGAAGTCGTCAACGAATTTCTGGACAGCAAGGACGACCCGGAGAAGCTGCAGAACTTTGTGAACAGCTGGCTGGCAGAGCCGTGGGAGGACACCAAACTCAAAACCAGCGCAGACCTCGTCCTCGAACGGCAGACCGACCTGCCGGAGTACATGGTTCCGACGTGGGCCAAGTTGCTCACAGGCGGCGTGGACGTGCAGGAAAACTGCCTCTACTGGACGATCAGAGCGTGGGGCGATTTTATCACCTCGCAGAACATCGCCCACGGTCAGGCTTTCAGCTTTGCCGAGGTCGAACAGGTGATGAACCTGCAATACCCCCGGCAGGACGGCGGCCCACCGATGGCGGTAGATCTGGCACTGATCGACTCCGGCAACGATTCGGACAGCGTCTACGACTTCTGCGCCAACAACTCCGACTGGGCACTCCCCTGCAAGGGTTCCAGCAACCCGATGATGACCCACTACAAGCTGTCCACCGTCAACAAGGCCACCAGCAAAGCCTACGGCATCCCGCTGGTGCTGGTGGACGGCGGCAAGTACAAGGACATGATCGCCGCCCGCATGAGGCGCAAGCTGGAGGAAGCTGGCCGATGGACCGTTTACTCCGGGTGCGACCGGGAGTACGCCGAGATGGTCACCGCCGAACACAAGATAAACGTCAAGGCCAGCAACGGCAGCGTGGTCCAGCGGTGGGTGCAGAAAAGCTCACACGCAGACAACCACTATCTGGACTGCGAGGTCTACGCACTGGCCGCAGCCGACATTCAGGGAGTACGCACCCTGCATCTTCAGGCCGTGCCGGAGGAAGCAGCACCCGCACCGCAGCCGGAACAGCCAACACCCGAAGAAAGCTGGATCTCCCAAAACGAGGACTGGCTTCAGGAATGAAAGGAATGAAATCATGGAAGTTATTCGTCATCCCACCACAGGCGGTACCCCCGGTGGAGTTCCAGTTCAGAGCATCCGGCAGCCGCTTTCTGGTCAAGAACTTCACCTCCGGGTACATCACCTGCGGCATCCTCGATGCAGAGGTAACCATCCCGGCAAATACCAGTCAGGTGATCGCCACCCGGCTGATTCCCCGCACCTCCGACATGACCGACAAGGTCGCCGTCACCGCGAACGAAACCAGTGCGATGGGAGTTGAAGTGCAATGTCTGGATTACTGACCCTTTCGACCTCCGGCTTTATCGGTTTGGAGGTCGGCCTTTACCCGTTCGCCCCGGACGACGGCATGAGGCAGATCCGATCTTCTCTCGGCGGTGGCATCCTCATGGTGGCCACACCGAGCATCACAACCCCGGCTGCAACAGCGGCCACGACACAGGAGGCATGACATGGCAGACATCGCTGCAAGCGGGAACTTCACCCCCGCCGAACTTCTCGCAGAAGTCAACAAGGCGATTCAGGCAGTGCTTGTCGGCGGCCAGTCCTACAAAATCGGCTCTCGCAGCCTGACCCGTGCAGACCTGAATCTCTTGCTCGCCACCCGGAACGACCTGACGGCGCAGATCGCAGCCGAAGAGGACAATGGCCTCTTCTCGGATACCTACGTCGCATTTTTTGATGGGAGGTGACCGGGATGGGATGGCTTGACAACATCATCGGCTGGATCAGCCCGGAGTGGGGCGCACGGCGCGAGGTCTGGCGGCAGTACATGAACGAGGTCCGGCACTACGATGCCGGAGACTACAGTCGGCTCAACTCCGGCTGGTACGCATCGAACCAGAGCGCAGAGGTTACCGACCGATACAGCCGGGACACCGTCCGGGCAAGAGCAAGAGACCTCGAACGAAACTCTGACATGATGAACTCCGTGGTCTGTCCGTTCGTTCGGAACACAGTCGGCAGCGGCTATGTTCTCCAGTCCTACATGGACGATCAGGACACCGCCCGCGAGATTGAACGGCTTTGGAAACTCTGGTGCAAGAAGCAGAACTGCGACGTAACCGGCACCCAAAGTTTCAACCAGATGCTGCGTATGGCCGTGCGCCGGAAGAAAGTCGACGGCGGCATCCTCTTTGTGAAGCGATACACCGACGCTGGCATGGTGCCGTTTCAACTGCAGATCTTCGAGGTGGACGAACTGGACTGCAACCAGCTGAACACCAAAGAGAAAGGCAACCGCATTGTCGGCGGCATCGAGTACAACCAGTACAACCGCCCGGTCGGTTATTGGTTCCGGCAGTATGCACTGGACGGCATCACCATGATGGAGCCGATCTACGTTCCCGCAAAGGACGTGATCTTCTACTTCAGCAAGCGGCGGCCCTCCCAGCTGCGGGAAATGTCCGACATGAGTCAGACAATCACCCGCATCCGAGATGCCAACGAATTCATGACCGCCGTCAGTGTGAAGCAGCGCATCGAGGCTTGCCTTTCGGTTTTCATCAAAAAGTCGCTGCCGACCTCCGGCATTGGCCGCAGCCAGAATGCAGCAACCGGGCCTCGTACCAGCTACGACGGCAAGACCCTGACCCCCGGCATGATCCGGGAACTGAACGCTGGCGACGATGTGTACGCCGTCAACCCGCAGGGTCAGGCGACTGACGCATCCAGCTTCATCAAACTTTTTCAGCGGCTCATTGGAGCGGGTCAGGGTCTGAGCTATGAGGCCACCTCCCGCGATATGTCGCAGAGCAACTACTCCAGCACCCGGCAGGGTCTCATCGAAGATGGCATGACCTACGTCGAGGACGAAGAACTTCTTCTGGAGGTCATGGACGAGATCTATGAAACCTTCGTCATTTCCGTGGTTCTGGCGGGCCTCATCAAAGCCCCCGGCTTTTGGAGCGACAAACAGAAGTTCTTCCAGCACAAATGGGTCAAGGACCCGAAGCCGTGGATTGACCCGGCCAAGGAAGCGACCGCCACAAAGATCGCCCTTCAGACAGGGCAAAAGACCTTCAAGCAGATTGCCGCAGAAAACGGCACTGACTGGAAAACTCAGGTGGACGACATCGCAGAAGTCCTTCAGTACGCCAAAGAAGAACACGGTATCGATTTAGGAGGTGTAATCCTTGGACAGGCTGTGCAACAGCAGACAGCTCCCGCCCAGCAGACCGAGACTCCGGCAGCGGGCAGCGGAGCAGACAGCAGCACCCCCGGAAAAGCGGAGTAATACCCAGCACCGGGAACTTTTCAGCGGAGCCATCCGAGCAATGGACGGCGAGGGCAATGAGCGCAAGTTTACCCTGTCGTTCTCCAGCGAGGAACCCTACGAACGCTGGTGGGGCAATGAAATCCTCGACCACGCAAGCGGGGCCGTCGATCTCGCCCGGTTGAACGAGATCGGCGTGGTGCTTTTCAACCACAATCGGGATTCGGTCATCGGCAGGATCATCCGGGCATGGCTCGGCGACGACCACCGCTGCTACGCAGAGATCGAGTTCGACACCGACGAACAGTCGGAGATCATCTACCAAAAGGTGCGGAGCGGTACGCTCAAGGGTGTATCGGTAGGCTACCGCATCGACACAATCGAAGAAGTTCTGGCAGGAAAGACAACTGCGGATGGCCGCTTCACCGGCCCCGCCGAGGTGGTCCGCAAATGGTGGCCCTACGAGGTCAGCATTGTGAGCATCCCGGCAGACAGCACGGTGGGCGTTGGCCGTCAGGTCGAGGAAATCGGTCCCGGCACACCGCTGGACATTCTGGAACGCCAGCTTCAGATCAATAAAAATTCCATATAGGAGGTACCCATCTATGGACAAGAAGCAGATCAGAGCGGCCAAGATCAAGCGGCAGCAGGAACTGCTCGATGCCGCAAAAAAGGCTGGTAATCGCAGCCTGACCGACACCGAACAGGCCGAGTTCGACTCCCTGCAGCGTGAGATCGACACCCTGACCGAGGAAATCCGGGCAGCAGAAAACCCGCAGACCCCGGCAGACCCGGCACCCGCTCAGAACCCCACCCCTGCAGCAACCGCAAACGCAAGCCGTTCTGCGGACCCCGCCCCCGGCCCCGAAGATAATATCCAGCGGGCCATTGCAGCAGAGCGCACCCGCGTCAACGAGATCACCGCAATGTGCCGTGACTTCGGCGTTTCCGAGTTGGACTATATCCAGAACGGCAGCACCGTGGAGCAGGTCCGTGCAGCCATCATGGATGGCCTGCGCAAGAACGGCGCACCCATCCGCACTGGCATTAAGGTCACCGGCTCCGGCGAGGACGAATTCCGCCGTGATGCAGCAGACGGTCTGCTGATCCGTGGTGGCCTGAATCCCGAAAAGGCCTCCGATGGCGCACAGCAGATGGCAAACATGACCCTGCGCGACATGGCCATCGAGTGTCTGGAGCGCAGCGGCGTGGCCGATGCCCGCCGCAAGAGTTCGGACGACCTGTTCACCATGCTGATGCAGCGTCAGTTCTACAACCCGACCGCAGCATTCCCCGCCATTCTGGACAACGCCATCAATAAGTCCTACGTCGAGGGCCACCGCAAGGCCCCGGTCACTTTTGACCGCTGGACCAAAAAGGGCAGCCTTAAGGACTTCAAGGTTCACGACAACAACTATCTGGCTGGCCCCATCGGTGACTTCCTCGAAGTGCCGGAGGGCGGTGAGCTGAAGAACGACAAGCCCACCGATGCCAAGCTGCCGACCCGCCGTCTGCACACCTACGGCAAGCAGTTCACCCTGTCCCGTCAGGCGTTCATCAACGACGACATCGATCTGGTGACCAGCATCCCCGCCCGCCATGCAGCAGCTGCCCGCCGCACCATCAACACCCAGTGCTATCAGATCCTGATGGGCAACCCCGCCATCTACGACGGCAAGAAGCTGTTCTCCGCAGAACACCGCAATCTGCTGAAAACCGGCAGCGGCATCACCAAGGCGGCAGTTCAGAGCATGATCCTGACCCTCTCCACCCAGAAGGACGAGTTCGGCCAGCCCATCATCATCCGCCCCGGCGCATTCATCGTCCCTGTCGGCATGAGTTTTGACGTCTACACCCTGTTCAACAGCCCCACCATCAACACCGAGGGCAACACCCAGTCCGTCAACCCGCTGTACCAGTACCGCAATCTGGACGTGATCGAGGACCCCACCATCAACACGCTGGCTGGCGGCTTCGGCAATGTGATGCCGTGGTTTATGACCGCAAGCACCACCGACACCGCCTTCATCGAGGTTGACTACCTGAACGGTCAGGAAATCCCGACCATTCGCCGCATGGAGACCCCCGGTCAGCTGGGCTTCGTCTGGGATATCTACCTCGACTGGGGCATCAACGTCATGGATTACCGTGGCGCAATCAAGAACCCCGGCACCAACATCGCAGACCCGCTGGGTTAAAAGAAAGGAGCGCATGAGTTATGGCAAAAGCTGAATTCTGGCAGCGCGGTGAGGCTCTGGACTACACCAACACCACCACCGCCACCATTCCCGCGAACACCATCGTCAAAATCGGCGACCACATCGGCGTGACCGGCACCGACATCGAGCCGAACAAGGTCGGCTCCCTGCACGTCGGCGGCATCTGGGAGATTCCCAAGACCGGCACCAAGAAGATCGACATGGGCGCAACCGTGTACTTCGACGGCAACGGCATCACCGACACTGCAACCGGCAATACCGCAGTCGGCTACGCAGCAGCATCCGCAACCGCCGAGGACACCAAGATTCTGGTCAAGCTGGATGGCTGATCGGCTTCTCGCCCTCGCCCACATTCAGGTCGGCTTTGCCCAGTACAAGCCCGGTGATTTCCTCCCGGCAGACCGCCCGGAGGACACCGCTGCATGGATTGAGGCCGGAACTGCCATGTGGGTGCCGGAGGACTACCACCCGCCCAGCGGTGTGGCGGCCCGCCCGGTGACCGCTGAACCCGGTCTCCCCGGAATCGCTGTCGGCGGCGAGTTAACCGGGAACGACCTCGTCGGGAAAATCCCCGAAACGGTGGAAAGGCGGCGCAGAAAATGCAGAGCATGACTTTCAAGCAGGTCATGGACCGCGATGTTGATGAAACCTTTCTCAATGTCGCCGAGTTTGCAGACCTGCACAATATCGACGGCAACAACGTGCCCGCCCTCATTGACGACATGGAGAACATCGAGAGAGAGAAGCGGATGAAGTCTAACATGGACGGCATCCACGCCCGGCAGGTGCTGCTCTACGTCAAAGCATCTGTGTTTCCCAGCGGTCTCCCGGCGCAGAAACGGTTGATCAAGCTGGACGGCAAGATGTACACCGTGGTCGATGCCACCGATGAGGGCGGCGTTTACACCATCACGCTGGAGGCGAACCGCAGCAGATGAATGTATCTTCTTCAGACGGCATCCTTCGGTTTGAGTTCGACGAAGATCTTCTCCACACTATAGAGGATGCCCTCGACTCCATGAAAAGTGAGAGCCGCAGAGTTCTGAAGAACGCCGTCAACGACACCGCCAGAGATGCCAAAAAGGACCTCGCCAAAAAAGCGCAGGAAACCTATGCGGTAAAGCAGGGCCGCTTCACCAAGGCCATGAAAACCCAGAACGCCACAGAGAGCAGCCTTACCGCCACGATCAATGTCACCGGGGAACAGCTGGAACTAAAAGATTTCAAAGTGTCACCCGCCACATATCGTACCGGCCAAGACAAGCCTGACGTTCTGAAAGCCAAGGTCCTGCTTTCCAGCAGCCTGAAAGGATTGATGAAATCCAACAACAAGGCGTTTCTGGTGAAGTTCCGCAACGGTCACGTTTCAGTCGCCCAGCGATACCACAAGACCCGCTACCCGATCAAGAAGTTGCTGTCGAACTCCATCCCCACGATGATCGGCAGCAAAGACCGGGTATACGGCGTTATTGAGCAGGAAATCTATGACACACTCATGGGCAACATTCTCAAAGAGATCAAGAGGGTGACCAGATGACCGCAAGAGATCTTCAGGTCAGGCTCCAGCAAGACCTGACTGAACTGTTTAAGGACAGACGATACAAGACCCCAGATGGGAAGATGGAACCTGTCCATGTGTTCCGTCAGAATTTGCCCCAACGCAAGAGCGAGGAAGATGAGGACCCGTTTCCTTACATTGTCGTTGCTCTTGACAGCGGCGGGGTCAAGGATCAGATGACCGCACACAAAATTGCTGTTGTTTTCCGCATCGGCATCTACGATGACGATTTAACCAATCAGGGCCACGCAAGCGTCCTCGCAATCATGGAAACGATGCAGCAGCACTACGAGGAATCCAACACCCTCGGCCCCTTCGTTTTTAATGACGACGGGGACGGCTTTGCATGGGCACTTCAGGATGAACAGAGCTGGCCGTACTTCTTCGGTGCGGTCGGTATGACGTGGGAAGCCCACGCTCCCCGCAGAAAGGCAAACAAGTTCGCATGAAGAAAACGATCTACCTCGGCCCGACCATTATCGGCGTGGCCACCACAAGCACCGTCTTTGACGGCACCGCCCTCCCTGCGACGATCACCAAAGCGGCGCAGGAGGAACCCGCACTCCTGAGCCTGTGCGTTCCCATTGCGAACGCATCCAAGGCGATGCAGGAGATTGCAAACGGCAAAGGCCCCGCTGCCGTTTTCTACCGCAAGGCTCTGGCTTATGCAGCCAAGCGGAACAAGAAGCAGGGCAACTAACCTCAGAAAGGAGTGAATCCCTATGGCATATCAGCATGGCATTACCGTTCTCGAACAGCCCACGAGCCTGACCGCCCCCATCGAGGGCGACTCCGCAATTCAGGTCGTGTTCGGTACGGCCCCCATCAACCTCGCAGAAGATCCGTACTCTGCCACTAACGTGCCTATCATCGCACACAGCTACGCAGAGGCGGTAAAGCAGCTGGGCTTCAGTTACGATTTCAAGAAGTACACCCTGTGTCAGAGCATTTATGCCAGCTTCCAGCTGTACGCAGTCGCCCCGGTGATTTTCGTGAACGTTCTGGACCCCAAGAAGCACAAGAAGCAGAACACCGCATCGACTGTCCCGGTGGAAAATATGCAGGCAACCGTTCAGGTTGACGGCATCCTCGCCGACACGGTCAGCGTGAAAAAGGACACCGAGAGCGGCACTGCCCTGAAAGTGAACACCGACTACGTCACCGAGTTTGACAGCAACGGTCATCTGGTTATCACCCTGACCGCCACCGGCGCAGGTAAGGATGCCAAGTCTCTGAGCGTCACCTCTACCAGCATCGACCCGACTGCGGTCACTGCGGCAGATGTGGTCGGCGGCTACAACACCAGCACTGGTGCAGAGACCGGCATGGAGCTGGTCCGCCAGATCTATCCCAAGTTCGGTGTGACCCCCGGTCTGCTGCTGGCCCCCGGCTGGTCGCATGACCCGGATGTCGGCCTGGTTCTCGCAGCCAAGTGCGTCGAGATCAACGGCGTGTTCAAGTGCGAGTGCATCGTCGACATCGACAGCACCACCGAGAAGGGAGCAAAGGTCTACACCGAGGTCAAGGCCAAGAAAGAGGGCGCGGGTGTCAGCAGCGAACACGCATATCCGCTCTGGCCCTGCTTCCGAGTTGGCAGCTATATTCTGTGGGCCAGCGCAGTTGCTGCAGCCCGCACCGCATATCTGGATGCAGCCAACGACAACGTTCCCTACCTGTCCCCCTCCAACAAGACGATCAGCATCACCGGCACCTGTCTGGCAGACGGAACCGAAGTCGTTCTGGATCAGGTACAGGCCAACTCCCTGAACGGCGTAGGCGTTTCTACCGCCATCAACCAGAACGGCTGGCGGCTGTGGGGCAACAACACCGCAGCCTATCCGGGCAGCACCGACCCCAAGGATCGCTGGTTCTGCTGCCGCCGCTTCTTTAGCTGGTGGGGCAACAGCTTCATTCTGACCTACATCCAGTACGTCGACGGCCCCGTCAGCGTCCAGTTGGTGGAGAACGTCGTGGACAGCGAGAACATCCGTGGCAACTCCTACGTCGCGCAGAACAAGTGCGCTGGGGCACACATCGATTTCCGGGCAGAGGAAAACACCGCCACCGACATCATCAGTGGCGAGGTGAAGTTCCATCAGAAGCTGGCACCGTTCGTGCCCGCAGAGAACATCACCGATACGCTGGAGTTTGACCCGGATATGCTGTACGCAAGCATCAACGGAGGTGGCAACTAATGGCTATTAACGGTATTCCCGAAGTCCTCAACGACTACAACGCCTACCTGTCCGGCAATCGGCTGGTCGGCACCACCGGCGAAGTCAAACTGCCTGATCTGGAGGGCCTGACCGAAACGGTCAAGGGCTGCGGCATCCTCGGCGAGTTCGAGACCGTGATCACTGGCCGCTACGGTGACATGGAGCAGGAAATCATCTTCAATATGCTTTCGGAGGATGTCTTTAAAATGATCGACACCACGAAAGCGGTTGAACTGGTTCTGCGTGGTTCGCAGCAGTACACAGACCGAGCCACCGGCAACGTAGACCAGATGGGTATGCGTGTCGTTTTCCGTGGCCGGGCAAAGAAGCTGTCCCCCGGCGACATGAAGCAGGGCAAGGCCATGAACGGCTCCGTCACACTCGGCCTGACCTACATCTACATCGAACTGGATGGCAACCCGAAGTTTGAGCTGGACAAGCTCAACAGCGTGTTCAAGGTCAACGGCGTTGACCTGCTGGCGAAAGTGAGGAAGTACACCTGATGGCAGACGAAAAGATTTTGACCAACGCACAGGAGGATGAATCCTCCACCCTCGTGAAGTTCAGCAAAGCCTATCGCTTCGAGGGCAAGGACTACACCGAGGTGGACCTGTCCGGCATGGATGATCTGTCCGCAGAGGACATGATCGCCGCCGACCGCTACCTCACCCGCAGCGGCAGCTTCTCCGTCATGCCGGAGATGACGCTCGAATACGCCTGTTTCATTGCCGCCCGTGCAGCGAAGCAGCCCATCGAGTTCTTCAAGGGTCTGCCGCCCAAGGATGCCCTCAAGGTTAAGAACCGCGTGACCTCTTTTTTCTACAGCGAGGACTGAGCGCAGGGCACAGCGACGACCTGAGAAGCATCTGCATCAATCTTTCGATGTCGCTTCATTCAGACCTCGGCCTTTTTCTCAAAATGCCGTTGTCTGACCTGATAGCGACCACAAAGGAGGTGGCAAAGATAGCCGATGGCAGCCGCAGGAAAAGAGTATAAGCTGGCGGTCAAGATCGCCGGTTCAGTATCCAGCAGCTTCAACAACGCAATGGGAACTGCCGAAACAAAAATGCAGTCCCTTGGTTCCATCGCCGCAAAAGCCGCCGCCGTAGCAGCCGCCGCATGGGGTGCCCTCAAGATCGGCCAGTTCGTCAGCGATGCCGTCAGTACATACGCCGACTTCGATCAGGCAATGGCGAACACCGCAGCCATCTGCGGTGCAACCGCTGACGATTACGCCCGCCTCCAGCAAGCGGCACTGGATATGGGCAAGGCCACCACGAAAACTGCCACAGAGAGTGCAGAGGCCCTCGGTTACATGAGCCTCGCCGGATGGGATGTGAATGAGTCCATCGCAGGGCTTGAACCCATCCTCCGGCTTTCAGAGGCCACGCAGATGGACCTCGCCACCTGCTCCGACCTTGTGACGGATTCTCTCTCTGCCCTAGGCTTGCAGGTTGACGACCTCGGCGAATACCTCGATGTGGCAGCAATGGCCAACAACAAGTCCAACCAAACCGCACAGATGCTGATGGAGGCATACATCGGCGTGGGCGGCACGATGAAGAACCTGAACGTCCCGATTCAGGAATCCGCTGCCGCCCTCGGCGTGCTTGCCAACCGAGGCATTAAAGGCTCCGAAGCCGGAACCGCCCTGAACGCCGTGATCAACAACCTCACGACGGGCACAGGACAGGCCGGCAAAATGATGGACAAACTCGGCATTTCCGCATTTGACAGCAATGGCAAATTCATCGGATTGGCCGAAACCATCCGGGTCGTGGACGATGCCACCAAAAACATGACCGAGGAACAGCGAAACGCAGCCCTCGCAGCCATTGGCGGCAAGCAGCATATCGACGCTCTAAACGACCTGATTTCTGGCCTGAACACCACCACGGCAGATGGCCGCAGCGAATGGGAAGCCCTGACAGACGACCTCTACAATGCAGATGGTGCACTCAGCACGATGGCCGCAACGGTCACCGACACCCTGCAGGGAGCAATCTCCATCTTCGGTAGCGCAATGGACGACATGAAAATCCGGCTGGCGCAGACGTTCGCCCCTGCAGCCAAGGATGCCATCAATGCGGTTTCGGCGGTCATCCCGTCCATTACCGACAAGATAGCAGCCGCAGGAAACGCCTTTGTGGAGTATGCGCTCCCAAAGGTTGAGGCGTTCGCCCAGAATTGCGTCCCCGCACTCGAAAAGGTCGGCGGCGCATTCGCAGCGGTCGGCGCAGTCATCGTGGACCACAAGGACCTGTTCGACAGTTTCGGAAGCCTTGCGATCACGACCATCAACCTAATCGCCGAGGGCATCCAGAGGGCCACGCCGTTCGTCACGGCTCTGGTCGATGGCCTTTTGACCGCGATTCAGGTCTCGGCAGACTTCGCCAACAAGATGCTGTCCTCCCTCGACTCCGTGTCCCGGTTCCGGGATGAGTTGATCGCAGCGGCGGCAGTCCTTGTGGCGTTCAAGGCCGGGCAGGGTATCCAGTCCATCATCAACGGATTTCAGATGGCGCAGGTGCAGCTGAAGCTGTTTGCGATGAGTACCAAAAATGCCAACATCGCACAGGCAGCCTTTAATGGCACTCTCAAACTGAACGAAGTCCTCGTGGCTCTCTTTACGAAGCAAGTTACGGTGTCCCAGCTGGCACAAGCTGGATGGGCAAAGGTCACCGCCGTGGCGACCGGCGCACAGAAAGCACTGAGCGCAGCGATGGCCGCAAACCCCTTCGGAATTGCACTGGCCGCCATTGCAGCGGTCATCGCCATCGTCGTCCTGCTCTACAACAAGTGCGAGTGGTTTCGCGACGGCGTGAACGCCGTATTCACGGCCATCAAGGGTGCGCTTTCTCAGGTCATCGCAGCGACACAGAACGCAGTGGCATCTGCCGCAGCGTTTCTGAGCAACGCTCAGTCCTCCATCGCCGAGTTCTTCTCGGCAGCAAGGCAGAAATTCACCGCAGCCGTCGAATTCCTGTCCGGGGTTTGGCAGAGCATCACGGCGGCAGCCTCCGCAGCATGGCAGACGATCAAGAACGTCGTTCAGGTCGACATCATGCTGATCGGCGAGGTTTTGAGTGCGGCATTCCAGATCATCACCCTGCCGTTCCAGTTTATCTGGCAGAATTGCAGGGACGCTGTCCTCGTTGTGTGGGATGCAATCCGCACGGCGATCTCCACCGCACTGACCGCCATCGGCTCCGCAATCTCCGAAAAGTGGACGGCCATCCAGTCCTTCTTCGGACCCATCCTCTCCGCAATCGGCTCTGCCGTGAGTGGAGCATGGACGGCGGTGACCGAAAAGACCTCGGCGGCATACGAGGCCGTCAAAGAGTACATCTCCCAAAAGCTGACAGCGGCAAAAGAAACCGCAGGCGGCATCCTTTCGGAGATGCACTCCGCAGCGGCTACCGCATGGGGAGCAATCTCCGGCGTGGCGAGTTCTGCATTTGAGGCGGCCCGCTCTGCGATTACCAGCAAGATCACCGCCGCCCGCACTGCCGTCAGCAGCGCAGCGGCTGGTATTCACTCGGCGATCTCCACCGCACTGACCGCCGCCCGCTCGACCGTGGAGAACATCTTCAGCAGCATCCACAACGCCATCGTGGGCAAGATGGAGGCTGCCAAGAACGCGGTCGGTTCCGTGATCTCGTCCATCAAACAGAAATTCAATTTCTCTTGGTCCCTGCCGAAGCTGAAGCTGCCCCACGTCAGCATCACCGGCGATTTTTCCCTCTCCCCGCCCAGTGTTCCGCACTTCGGAATCGAGTGGTACAAAGAGGGCGGCATCCTGAGCGGTGCGCAGATCTTCGGTGCGATGGGCAACAAGCTGCTGGGCGGCGGCGAGGCCGGAAAAGAAGCCGTTCTCCCGCTCTCGGAACTGTGGACGCAGATGCGCTCCATGCTGGCCGACACCCTGCAGGCAGCCAACGCTGGAAACAGCGACGGCAGCCTCGGAAACATGATCGGCACCGGGCTGGGCTTCCTCGCGGACAAGATGCGGGGCATCTCCGGCACCGGCTACGACATCGCGGCCCTGCTGGAAGCCCTGCGAGGAAACCGCCCGCAGCCCGCCCCCGCTGGCGGTGGGCAGCCCGGCCCCGCTCCATCCATCGTCTACAACCCGACCTACCAGTTCTACGGCGGCACCCCGTCCAAAGAGGATCTGGTCGAGGCGGGCAGAATCTCGCAAGAGGAATTCAACGAGATGATGGACAAGTACAAGCGGGACCATGACCGAACGGACTTCTAACAGGAGGGCAGCCGATGGCGATCTACACAACGGTTCAGGGTGACACGTTCGACACCATCGCTCGTGCCACCTACGGCGACGAAACCAAAATACAGGCTCTGATGGAAGCGAGGGAGAACATCCGGCTCCTCGACACAGAAGTCTTCCCCGCAGGGGTTGAAGTCTTTGTGCCGGAGGTTTCGGAGGAAGCATCCTTCGTGGAAGCGGATGACCTGCCCGAATGGAGGCGGTAGCAAGTGGAGCCACGCAAGGCATCCGTCGCACTTCTGTACAACGGCAAAAATGCCACGGCGCAGGTTTCCCCATACCTCGCCTCTTTTACCTACACCGATGTGTCCAGCGGTTCCAGCGACACGATCAGCGTCGAGCTGAACGACCGGGACCGAAAGTGGATCGGGCCATGGTTTCCCCAAACCGGGGACCGCCTGAAGCCAACGATCAGGACCCAGAACTGGGACGCGGACAACATCAAAACCTCTTTCCTGTGTGGCGCATTTTGCGTGGATGACTTCTCTTTCAAGGGCAATCCCATCAAAATGTCTTTGGACGGCGTGGCGATTCCGGCCACAAGCAGCTTCAAATCGACCAAGCGTACCCAGACCTACGAGAAAACAAACCTCAAGGAGATCGGGCAAAAGGTCGCGGAGCGGGCTGGGATTGCGCTGTTCTACGAGGCCAAGGAAATGACCATCGAAAAGGTAGAGCAGAACGATCAAGACGATTGCAGCTTTTACAATTCGCTGGTCACAAAATACGGCTTCGCAATGAAGATCTTCAACGGCAAGATCGTGGTCTTTGACGAGGCCACATACGAACAGAAGCCGACCATCGCAACCCTCACAGAAGAGGACTTCGACCCCAACTGGGCATGGAACACCTCCATCGCCGGGACTTACACCGGGGTCAAGTACGAGTACACCAACTCCAAGAAAAACAAGACCTTCACGGTCGAGGCCGGAGATGGAGACCGCATCCTGACCTGCAACGAGGCCGCAGAAAATTTGACCGAGGCGACCGCCATCGCTCTGGCCGCACTGAACAGCGCGAACAAAGGCACCACGACCCTGAACCTTACGCTCAAGGGAAAATGGTACATTTTCGCAACGGCTTGCGTCCTGATCGTTGGCCTCGGCAAGTTGAGCGGCAAGTATTACGTCGACAAGGCGATTCACACGCTCGGTGGAGACAGCGGATACAAGACCGCCCTGAAACTCCGAAAGGTGGAGAAGCGCATCACCGATGTAAAAACTCAGTCCAGCACGGTCGCGGAGCGGTCCAAAAGCAAAAAATCGTCGTCCTCCAAAAATAGCGAGAGTTCCTCCAGCGGCACTCCAACTAAGGGCGACACCTACGAACTCAAGACCACGAAAAAGGGATACTACACCGCAGCCGAGGCAGCAGCAGGGCAAGTCAAACCCGGAAACCCGTCCGGGGTACGGCGGCCCGGAACCTACTACGTCTTCAACACGTCGCAGGGTATGCTCAACCTCACGACCGCCAAGAGCGTCCCCGGCTCGTGGATAAACCCCAACTAGGAGGTGGTGATCCAGTGGCCGACAGCAATATCCTCCGCATCGGAAAGATCAGCAGCATCAACTACCCGGAGGGCACTGCAAGAATTTCCTACGAGGACAAGGACGGCAGCACCACATCGGAGTTACCGTTCCTCGCATGGGAATACTGGATGCCAAAAATCGGCGATCAGGTTCTCGTTGGTCATCTCTCGAACGGCAGCTGCGCTGGCGTGATCATCGGCCCGGTGTGGCACGGCGACTACCAGCCAGCAGATGGCCGGGAGGGAGTGTACCGCAAGGAATACTCCAACGAGCCGGGCACCGCAAACGAAACCTACGATGCCGGGGCCAAGGCATACAGCCAGACCATAGATGGCACCGCCGAGGTGACCGCCACTGAGAGCTGGACGATTCAGGTCGGCGGCTGCACCATTCAGGCCAACAAGGACGGCACCATGACCATCGTGGCCAGCAAGAAGATCACCATCAACGCCCCGGAGGTGGAATTCTTGGAAAAGGTCACGGTCAAAAAAGAGACCACCCTCAAAAAGACCTTGCTGGTCGAAAAGCAGATCACCACCCACGATGGAGTTACTGCAACGAACGATGTCAAGGCTGGAACGATCAGCCTGCAGCAGCACAAGCACACTACGCAGGGCTTGACCAGCCCGACAACGCCACCAATACCCTAAAAGCAGGAGGTATCTGACGTGATAATCGGAAACTGGGGCCTCGGCCTGATTTTCCAGACCTCCGACCGGCGCGTTTTTACGCCGGAGAACCTCAAGCGCACGACATCCGCAGTGTGGGCCACGCACAGCCGCATGGGGCTGAAAGATCAATCCGAGTTCATCCGCCCCGGCCTCGGACAGATCACATTTGACATCCAACTCAATGCAGAGCTTGGTGTAAGGCCTCGGCTGATGATGGACTACATCAACAACTGCGTCGAGACAGGCGACGTGCAGATGCTGGTCATCGGCTTTCGGAGGGTCGGAAAGCACCGCTGGAAGATCACCAATGCCTCAACCGCCTATGAGGTGGTCTACAGCCGGGGCGAGATCGTCAAGGCAAAGATGACCCTGACGATGGAAGAATATCTTTGATGGGAGGGATACGATGCAGATCTCTGACGTACAAGTCAGCTTCGATGGTGACAGCACCGAGCTGGAGGACATCGCCCGGTGCGTGAGAAACATCATCCTGACCCCTGCGGGCACCTGCCCGCTTTACCGGGATTTCGGAATCAGCTACGATTCCGTATCTCACCCGGTGCAGGTAGCCATGAACGAAGTGGCACTGGAAATCATGGAGAAAATCGAAAAGTACGAGCCGCGAGTTGACTCCTGCGAGGTAAGCTTCGAGGGCACGGACGAAGTCGCCGTGATGAACGGCAGCCTGAAAGCAAAGGTGGTGTGTTCTCTTGCCTGATACCCTGCAATCCGTTTTCGACCTCCCGGAGGTCTCGTTCATCGACAACGACACGGTCGATGCGATGATGAACCGCATGGTCTCCAACTTCGAAAAAAAGTACAAGGAGGTCACCGGGAAGAGCCGCAGCCTTGCACCTGCAGACCCGATGCGCATCCTGATCTACAGCGTCGCTCTGGACCTTTACCAGCTGGAGATGTACACCGACCGGGCTGGCAAGCAGGATCTGCTCAAGTACAGCTACGGTGAATTTCTGGACAACCTCGGCGGCAACCGTGGCGTAATTCGGCAGCAGCCGAAAGCAGCGACCACGACTATCCGCTTCACCCTTTCGGAGCCGAGAGGCTACGCCATCGGCATCCCAGCTGGAACCCGCGTCACCAACGGCGACGGCGTATACTTCGCCACCTCGGAGTATGGCGAGGTCGAGGCCGGGAAAGAGAGCGTAGACATTCGGGCCACCTGCACCGTGGATGGCATCACCGGCAATGGCTATATGCCCGGTCAGATCTCCACCATCGTGGACCCGGTGGCCTATGTGGAGAGCGTCTCCAATGTGACCGAGAGCGGCGGCGGCGCAAACCTCGAAACAGACGAGAGCCTCGCCGAGCGAATCTTCCTCGCCCCGGATTCAGAATCGACCGCCGGGTCTGAGGGGTCTTACATCTACTGGGCAAAGACCTACAGCACCGAGGTGGGTGACGTTGTCCCGTTTTCCCCGGAGCCGTGCAAGGTCGTGATCTACGCCTTGATGAAGGACGGCACTCTTCCCAGCAGCGGATTTCTGAAAGGGCTTCAGGAATCCCTGAACTCCAAGACGATCCGGCCCATCACAGACAACGTCACCTGCTCTGCTCCGGCAGTCCAGACCTTCAACGTCGATGCGACCTACTACATCAACCGCAGCGACATGGCACAGGCAGCCACCATCCAGAACGAAGTGACCGAAGCCGTGAACGCCTACGTCTTGTGGCAGCGCAGCGACATCGGAAAGGACATCAACCCCAGCGAGCTGGAACACCGCATCCGGGCAGCCGGGGCAAAGCGGGCAGTGATCCGCTCCCCGGCATTCACGGTGGTCTCGACCACAGAGGCAGCGCAGCCCGGAACCGTCAACCTCGTATACGGAGGGCTGGAAGATGACTGATCTCTACAACGGCCAGATCACCGACCTGCTCAACAATGCCTACAGGTACGACCCGGAGGTGATCGCTTTCTCCTACGCCATATTGCAGGAGAAGCGGCGCATCATGCAGGAACTGGCCCAGACCCGGACCATGTCCGTCATTGATGACCTGCCGGAGAGTATTCTGGACGTTCTGGCCGTGGAACTCCGCACACCTTACTACGTCGACAGTCTGAGCGTCGATGCCAAGCGGGAAATCATCAAAAAGAGTTTCCTGTGGGCAGCGAGAGCCGGAACCGTGTCAGCGGTCGAGGAATTGATTCAGGCAGCCTTCGGAGAGGGCGAGGTAGTCGAGTGGCCGGACTTCACCGAGGAACCGAGGGCGCCTGGCACATTCGACATCGTGACCAGTGGCCAGTTGACCCCGGATGCCGCCACCTTTTTCACGCGGGTGGTCAAGCGAGTGAAGAACGTCCGCTCCCACATCCGCAGAATCCTGATCGAGCGGCACGAGAAGATGCAGATGTACGCTGCTGCCGGGTCTCTTTCGGAACCACACCGCCCGGTGCTGAACCATCACAAGACCATGGCCAGCGGCAGTCTTCAGGAATCGGCGGCAGCAGCCACCACCGCTGCTCCGTCCGCAGCGATCACCAATCACCCGCAGGGCAGAACCGGGAACGCAGATCTCGTGGAGACCTCCGCTGCAGCAATGGCAGCGGCCCCGGCAGCCCATATCTACAACCACACCCCCGCCCGCACCACAGCGGCGCAGGGTGCAGTATTTATTCCCGCTGGCGGCTTTTCGGCTCCCAGCACCAACATCCTGAACCACGCTGCATCCCGGCAGCTGGGCACCGCAGCAGCGCAGACCGTCACCTCGGCGTTTTTTGTTGAGAGCCGCACCGTTCGGATTCTCAACAATTTCAACAACATCGAGTTGAAAGCCCTCGCTGCACAGAGTGCCCCTGCAGCCGCAGCAGCCAGTTCACACACCATCATTCTTTGACAGGAGGTACCACAATGGCCGGAATTTTCAAAGAATCCGTTTTGACGAAAAAGGGCATCGCCCTTCTCGCCAAGGCACAGGCCGGACGCTGCACCATCAAGCTGACCAAAGCGGCAGCCGGTGACGGCAGCTACACGAGCGGTGAGGACCTCACCACCCGCACCGCCCTCAAGTCGCAGAAGCAGACCTTCCCCCTGACCACTACCACCGTTCAGAACGCAACCAACGTCTTTGTGAAGTTCATCATGTCGAACCATCAGGACAGCGGCGGCCTGAAGAACGGCTACTACGTCAAGGAGATCGGCATCTTCGCCACCGACCCGGATGAGGGCGAGATCCTCTACGCACTCGCCATCGCGGAGACTGACCAGTGGGATTATATGCCCGCTTTCAACGACCTGCTGCCGTCCACGATCACCATCGACTTCTTGCTGGAGGTCAGCAACGCCACGGAGGTCACGATCCAGATGCCGAACAAACAGTATGCCTATGATGACACCACCGGCAAGAAGTACATCATCGGCATCGACAACGGCCTTATTTATTTTCAGGAGGTAGCGGAATAATGGCAGGAGAAAAAATCTATATCGCCGACAAGGAAACGCTGGACAAGGTCTACAACATTCTGGCGGTCGACCCGATCTACGGCTTCATCGAACACATGAACATTCTCAGCCCGACGCAGCGCATCGAGTACATCGGCCTGAACAAGAACTTCACCCCGGTGAGCCGCAACACCAACGGCAGCATCTCCCTGAACGACTGGGCTGGCTTTGAGATTCTGGAAGCCAATAAGCCCTACATGGTCCGCTCGGACGGCACCCCGGACTACCGCCTTCAGGACAACGACTACACCAAGAAGTACAGCGACGGCTCCGCTTCGGACGTGGCCAACACCTCCTACGACGGCGGCGCATTCAGCTGGCTCCAGAAGATCTACAAGAACGAGACCGTCGTCGGCGACGACCGCATCGTGAAGTTCAGCCTGACCAAGCGGGATGGTTACGAGCCTGTCGGTTTCATCGACCCGGACAGCAAGGAACTGGAGGGCGTATGGCTGCCAATGTTCTACGGCTCCATCGTCGAGGACAAGATGCGCTCCCTGTCCGGCCTCCAGCCCGACTACAACAAGACCACAGCCGCCCAGAAAACCGCCATCGATGCGGTCGGCAACCGTGCCAAGTTCCTCGGCGGCGCAATCGTCGAGACCATCGCAGACCTGCTGCTCATGTTCGGCAAGAACTCCAACATTCAGGACGTGTTCGGATACGGCAACTGCTCCGGCTACGACCAGAGCCTGACCCCGACCATGGGTGTCAAGCAGAACGCCGTGGTGGGCGGTGGCCAGTTCTACGCCACCACCGACCAGAAGAGCCTGAACAAGATCTTCCACTCCATCGTGCTGGGCAGCTACCAGCAGTGGATGCGCGATCCGTACACCCTGCTGGTGAACGGCGGCTACAAGGTCAGCAAGAACTATGCCTACGACGTTACCGGGGCAACCTACCACAACACCGGCATCGTCCTGCCGTCCACCGATGCGGACAAGTGGGAGTATCCCTCCCACTACACCACGGTGCCCGGTTTCGGAGCCGTGGCAATCGAGCCGTTCAACGGCAGTACCGTCCTCGGCGGCTGCGACGGCGTTTATTACCATGCCGAAGGCACAAAGGTGGGCCTACGGTTCGGTTATTGCGACGCTGGCTCCCGTACGGGGCCTCGGTGCATCAATCTGACCTTTGACGCTGGCGACGCGAGCTGGAGCTTCGGCTCGGCCATTCTCCTGTTACCACCTGTAGGCGTGGCGGTGTAAACCGCCCCGCAGGGGGGTCTGGGGGTGCGCGCAGCGCAACTCCCCCAGTGGAGCCTAAATCGCTTATTCATTTTTGAAAAATAAATAAGGGGAGTGCGGCGGCGTCACCTTCGGTGGGCCTACGGTTCGGTAATTGCAACAATGGCACCAATACGGGGCCTCGGTGCATCAATCTGAACAATGACGCTGGCAACGCGAACTGGAACATCGGCTCGGCCTGATTCTATCTGCAATCTACATCCTTCGCCAAAGCCGCCGCACTCTGCATTTTATGCACTGCGCCATGATGGGCGCAGCCTACACCGCTGACCGTTGAAATACGGCTTACTCGCCATAATTGGAAAGATGAGTGGAAATAGGTCCGATACAGGGCACCCGGTAAAGCGGTCGCACCTGCCGGGTGCAGGAGATAGAAGAAAAAATATCTTATAGGCGTACAAGTTGAAAGAGTACAAGTATCTGTATCAAGCGATGCTTTCGGAGAAAACAATCCGCAAGGCATACAAGAACCTTCGGAAAGGCAAAACACGCCGAGCGGAGGTAAAGTATATCGATGCCCATCTGGACGAGGAAGTCCAGAAGATGCACGATATGATTTTGAACACCAAACCCGATGGAATAGAAGTCCCAAACCCGGAACTCGGATTCAAGCCCCACAAGCACACCCCGAAGATCATCTACGAACACGGCAAGACCCGGAAGATCTTCGAGCCGGAGATCCACGAGCAATGGCTGCACCACATCATCGTGCTGGTATTGGAGCCGATCATCACCGGCACCGCATACAAGTACAGCTGCGGCAGCTTCCCGAAACGCGGCGCACATTACGCCAAGCGGAGGATCGAGAGGTGGCTCCATTCAGACCCGAAAGGAACCCGGAACTTCCTGAAAGTTGACATCCGGCATTTTTACGACAGCATCCGGCTGGACGTTTTGATGCGGGAACTTGCAATCAGGATCAAGGATGAGTGGTTTCTCCACATCATCTGGCTGTGCCTCCGGGAGTTCAAAAAGGGCATCCCGCTGGGGTTCTACATTTCGCAATGGCTGGCCAACTACCTGCTGGAACCGCTCGACAAGTTGATAACCGAGACCCTCGGCCTCGACAAACTCGTGCGGTACATGGACGACGTGACAATTTATGCAGCGGCCAAGAAAGCCCTGCACAATGCCGACGTTCAGATCCGAAAGATGCTGGGGCGGCGGTTCCGTTTGAAGTTGAAGAAGAACCGGCAGGTCTGCAAGTTCTTCTATCAGGGCAAGCGGAAAGCGATGGGCCGACCTCTGGATTTTATGGGCTTTGTATTTTACCGGGACAAAACCATCATTCGCAAGCGGATCATGCTCAAGGCCACACAGACAGCCCGGCACCTCCACAAGGCGAAAGAGGCAGGGCGCAGCTACTGCCGCCACAACATCGCAGCCATGCTGAGCTACATGGGCTGGTTTTCCTGCACCGACACCTACGAGTGCTTCAAGCGCAGGATCAAACCGAACGTGAAGATCGGCAAGCTCAAAGAAATCATCTCAAAATTAGATCGGAGGAAAAAGAACCATGAAACCTTGGGTAAACGAAGTATGCTCCAGCCAGCCTGAAGAACTCCAGATCATCGGCCCGGAAACCTACATCCAGCGGCGCAACATCACCGCCGTGGAACATCCTGAACAGGACGGCACTCCGGCCTACACCGACTACAAGTGCGAGAGCCGGGAGATCACGTTCTCCGAGTATCAGATGCTGGCATCGATTACCGAGATCGACACCAGCAAGGCCATTGACGACTACACCATGCAGCTGATCGAACAGGGGGTTTTGTAATATGACTACCACTACCTTAGTTGAGAGCCTGTCTCGCCTTTACGAACACGGTCGCCTGACCAAGGCTGGCATCGCAGCCCGTGTCAAGAAGGGCACCATCACCGAGGACGACTACAAAACCATCACTGGCGAGGATTACAAGGATGCCTAACTCCTCTGGCGGGCTGGAACTCATCGACTTTTTAGCCGATGCCGTGGCGACCCTTCTCCGCATCGCCAAGGCGCAGAACGAACAGCTTCAGCAGTTGGGTGCCGTTGCAGCCGAGGAAGAATCGCTGCACAACATCAAGTGCGCCTGTTCTGCCGTTCTGCCCAGTCCGGCCAGAGGGGAGGTGGAGGAAGATGTACATTGACCTCGACACCGTAATCAGGGCCGCATCGGTGATCTCGTCCATCGGCGTGATCATCGGTGTGATCGTGGCCGTCTACAAGGTCTTTCAGATCAACCGCAAGCAGAGCGACTTCATAAAGTCCATCGAGGACGAGCAGACACTGCTCTGCTACGGCCTGAAAGGTGCCCTGCAGGGCTTGATCGAGCAGGGCTGCAATGGCCCGTGCAAGGATGCGCTCGACAAGCTGGAGAAGCACCTGAACAAAAAGGCCCACGAAACGAACGACATCTAACAGGAGGAAAGCTATGAATATCACCGAAATCGCAACCGCCATTCTTCCCAGCGTCATGGAGATCATCGGCACCATTGCCATGCTCATGGCTGCCAAGATCGGCATTCCTTGGCTCCGTGAGCAGCGCATCTTCTCGCTGGTCCGCAAGCTGGTCAAGGGCGCAGAGAAAGCCGCAGAAGCTGGCAAGATTCCCAAGACCGACAAGCACGCTCTGGTCATCAAGTTGCTCAAGATGAAGAACATCGAGGTCACGCCCTTCTTGGACGCTTTCATCGATGCCGCCATCAAGGAGATGGACGAGGTGGCCGAGAACATCGCCGACGAGATCACCAAAGACTAACACATTCAGACCTTCCCCGGTTGGTGCGGCAGCCCGCCGGGGAGAAAGGAGGTCGCTCCCATGAGCAACAGTTCTCTGATCTCCTACACCAAGATCAGCCCGAACAGGACAAGCCCCCGCAAGAAGCCCATCCGCAAGATCACCATCCACCACATGGCTGGCAATCTGACCGTGGAGCAGTGCGGCGCAGTTTTTGCCCCGACCAGCCGAAAGGCAAGCTCCAACTACGGCATCGGCACCGATGGCCGCATCGGGATGTACGTCGAAGAAAAGGACCGGGCATGGACCTCCAGCAGCCCGGACAATGACAATCAGGCTGTCACCATCGAGGTGGCAAACAACACCCTCGGCCCGAACTGGACTGTGAGCGACAAGGCGATGGCCTCGCTCATTGACCTGTGCGTAGACATCTGCAAGCGCAACGGCATCCAGAGACTCAACTTCACCGGCGACAAGACCGGGAACCTCACGATGCACTGCTACTTCAAGTCCACGCTCTGCCCCGGCCCCTACCTCAAAAGCAAGTTCCCGTACATCGCCAGCGAGGTCAACAAGCGGCTGGGCGCAGAGGCCGCCCCGGAGCCGTTCATCGTTCAGATCACGGCTAGCAGCCTGAACGTCCGCAAAGGGCCGGGCACGAGCTACGCCGTCGCCCAGACTGTGAGTAAGGGGCAGGTGTTCACCATCGTGCAGCAGCAGGGCGGCTGGGGCAAGCTGAAAAGCGGAGCCGGGTGGATCAGCCTGAAGTACACCGCCAGAAAGTGAGGGCACCATGCAAGCAGAAGAACTGAAGTATTTGCCCCATGAAGCGGTCATCAAAAAGGTCGCACCGCTGGCCACCTTGGACAACGTCGTGTCCGGCATCCCGGCAGCGATCACCCTCGCCCAGTTCATCATCGAAAGTTTCTGGGGCCGTTCTCCGTTGGCCTCGGCCTCCAACAACTGCTTCGGGATGAAGAAGAACCTCTCCGGCAACAACTGGCCCGGCTCCACATGGACCGGGAAAAGCATGACGTGGGTATCTTCGGAGGCCAGCAGCGGCGAAACGGTACGGCAGCCTTCCGAGTTCCGTGTGTACGCCAGCGTCGAGGATTCCATCACCGACCACAGCGCATACCTCGCCGGGGCGATGAGCGGCACCGACCTGCGGTACAAGGGGCTGCGCTGGCAGCTGGACTACCGCACCGCCGCCCAGATCATCAAAGACGGCGGGTACGCCACCGCCCCGGACTACGTCGAGGTTCTCTGCGCCATGATCGAGCGGTACAACCTGACCCAGTACAACGTGGCGCAGCCGCCCTTTCTGGTTCGGGTGACCGTCCCGATGGTCGCCGCCCGGAAAGGCCCCGGCAGCGAGTACCCCGCCACCGTGGTCGTCCGTGGCCCGAACATCTTCACCATCACCGAGGTGCAGGGCAGCTACGGCAGACTCAAGAGCGGAGCCGGGTGGCTCAACCTCCACTACGCAGAGTGGCTCTGCAGCGAGTAAAACCACACGCAAAACAAAGGGCAGATGCACAATAGCACCTGCCCTTTTCTGCGCCCGCACAGAAAGCCCCTGCGTGGCGTTTTGTGTATTCAGAATAAAGTTACACCCCCGGAAAGTTTCTAGGCTTTTCCGGGGGCGTTTTTTCCGTTGGAAAAATCAAGGCTCAAGGGGCCGCTTTGAACCCCATGCGAGCAAGGTACTTCTCAGCCTGCGGCAGCTGGGTGAATGTGCGGCTCCTGCGCTTCTGGCGGTCACGCCCGATCACAAGCGTTTCGCCGATGCCCTGAACCACCCACGTCTCCTTCCCGTGCTTCCATGCCCGATTGAAATAGACGGCCTCGCCCTTTGCGTTTACCATTTTCATAATTTATACCCCTTTACAAGATTTTGAAAGTCATAGGTGCGAACAGACACCCGATCTGAAACGGCAATGTCGCCGTCGTGCGTGTATGCCTTGCACTGGAAAAACCACTCGGAATGGTCGTGGCTCTCAGTCACCTCGCTGCGCTTCAGATTGACCTCGAACACCGAAACCTGAAGCACTCCCCGGATGATTAGGAACTTGCAAGCGTCCAGTGGGGAGCGACAGAGGAATACCTCCCCAAAAGGACCGGCTTTCAGAACACCGTCCTTTTGGATGCTTGCCGCAGCCTCCTTTGTAGTAGCATGATAGAACTTCACGACTATTGCTCCTCCTTCACAACGACAATCGACATACCAACAACCCCGCCGAGGGGCTCATACAACTCCGGGAAAGTCAGCACCACACGGTAGCCTTCCCACTCGGAATCGTTCTCCGCAGCGAACTGCACCGCCCCGAAAAACAGCCCCTCCTTTTTACACGGAAACGGATGATCAATGTAAATCCAGATCGGGGTGTCGTCCTCGATCACGTTCAACAGATCCAGCAGCTTCATAAATCTGACCCTCCTTAAAAATCCGGCTTTTCATCGCCCAGCGGCTCCCACGTTCCACCCGGAACGAAGAACTCAGCAGTATGATCTTCGAGCGCAGCCATGAGGTTCTCCCAGCTAGGCCAGCGAACCTCGTATCCGTTGACGATCATATAGGTGTAGCCCTCTTTGGTGCGGTATTTTTCCTCCAGCTCACTCTCTTTCAGGTAGAACAAAGGGAAAGATTTATTTGCGATCTTCTTCATCGAACTGTCTCCTTATGCTTTAATGATATTTCCGTTCTTCAGGACGAACCACTCACCGTCATCCCGCATGATGGTCTTGCAGCCCTGCGCCCGGAGAAGCAGCCGCATCTTCTGCAGCTGCTTCTCGGTGCATTGGCACCAGAAGAACCCCGCCCGGTTGAACCACTCGCTGGTCTCGATGTTCATATTCTGGGCGTTGGCATAGATCTTGTCGAACGTACTGGTCATCATTTCGCTGCCCCCCTTAGCCTTTGATCTCACACACGTCGGTCACTTCGTAGACATCCAGACCGTGCCCGGTCTCATCGATCAACCGCTGCACTGCCACGTTCCGGGCATCCACCGGGTCCTCGGCAAGGACCTCGTAGCAGTCCCAGAACTTATCAACCGTGTTGTAGACGTACACCTTATAGCGTTTCACGATTCAGCCCTCCTTTATTTACGAGTGAGGCGGTAGCATTCAGAAAATTCATGCCGAGCCTCCATCTCCTTATTGGTGAAGCGGGAGATCATAAACCCCGCAGCCTTTGCGTCGAACTCGTTATCGTGCCAGCCGCCAGCCACACGAGTGGTCCGAACGATGATCTCGTCCTCCTTGGTCCCCTTTAGAAATGCGTACAGGTTCTCGATGCGCTGACCTCTGTATTCCTTCATTTTGTTTACCTTCCTTTCTGTGATTATATATTACCATACGCACGTATGGTTATCAAGATGTATACTGCACAAATAACAATGCGTATGTATGGTTATTTCGTCAAATTGACAAAGCCATACATACGCAGTATAATAGACCATGAAAAGGAGCGATCGCCGCATGAGAAAACTGACATTGACCGAGAACATGACCCCCATCGACAAAAAGCTGATCGAAAAGGGCATGACCAGATCCGACCTGTCCAAACAGAGCGGGGTGCCGCTTCGGACCATTGAGTCATGGTGCCGCCGCCTCCGGGTGCCCCGTGACGTTTACCAGTTGCTCAAGCTGGCAAAGGTTCTCAGCTGCCAGATCGAGGACCTGATCGAGCCGGAGGCCGGAGAGAAGAAGCAAGAGGAATAAGAAAAACCCCCGGCAGAGCACCGGGGGTTTTCTTATTATTAAATCAGCTTATAATGCTCGGCCAAAAGAAAACGAAGATATGAAGGACATTCTCTCGTTTCACCGCACCATCCTTGTAGCGTACGGAGCGGAACTCCGGCGCATTTAGCAAAAGCACTCTGGGTCATGCCGGAAGCGGCAACGATTTCTTTCATGGTCATGTGCGCAACATCCCAGATCTGGGAAAGTCGCCGTTTTTCAGCGTCCAGATCTACGCACCCGTCGGCATCATCCGGGATGCTAAGGGTGACGTTGGATAGAAAGACTTCTCGGCTAGTGTTTTTGTCAGCAGCTAGAGAAAAAAGTTCAGCGGTAGCGTACATAATGCGGTCTCCTTTCAAACCCGGTCTTTTGCAGACAAGCTAATTTTATGGACAAAACCATCAGGGAACATTGCGCCTCCCCAGAGAGTGCCAAGAGTGCCGTTGCCGCCGTTGTCACTTGGGAACTCGTAAAAGGCGGTCATGCCGAGCCGGTCGTTGACGCGGCGCAGTTTCACAATGCGGTCTGGAGCAAGCGCGATCTCGCGGGTGAGTTTGCCGTTTTTGTCCATCGCGTCCTCGCACACCCACTGGAGAGCCGAGACAAACTCATCCATGGTAATGGTAGAGTGCGCGGCCCAGTCCTTAAAGATTCGGCTGTCGCCTGCAAGAACGATCTTCTTTTTGATTTCAAAACTGTTCATAGTCATTTTCGTTTCCTCCGTTTGTGTGGTGTCTTTCACTGTCTATATTATACGCTCATTGAGCGTAATTGTCAAGGCTTTTTGCAAATTTTTATGCTCATTGAGCGTATTTTTGAAAGACCCGTGAAGTTCAGATTGCAAACCCTGCGTTTTTGACGGTCTCGGCGATGGCGTTATAGGTGCGCTTGCCGAGGGTGGAGTACCACCGCTCCTTGTAGGCTTCCCGGCGACCGTCCGAGTAGAAACCTACCCGGCAAACCCCGGCCTCCAGATTGACGAACAACTTGACCTCCAGCGTGGAGGTATGCTCTCCGTACCAGCAGGTCTGCACCTGCTTCTCGTACTTTTTGGAGAGCATCTCATGTTCACAGGCGAACTCCGGGGACTGGGCTGCGGTGAAGCCCTGAGCCTTCAGCATATCAACCAGAACGTTCTTCATTGCGGTGCCCTCCTTAATTCTTGCTGGCGGCCAGTGCCCGGTTCAGGTCGGCCATGACGGTGAATTTGTTATCGACGAAGATCTTCAGTTCAGCGGCCTCATCGCTCCACAGCTTCAGAGCGGTGATCAGGTAGTCGTAGGAGCTACCATAGTAGGCGAGAGCCTCGGCCTCTTTACGATTCAGCGTGATCTGATATTTTGCAGAGTTTGCAAAGTATTTAGCGGTCATTTTGTATTTACCTCCGTCCTTTATTGTGTCTGTATATTACCATACACACGCATGGTAAACAAGAGCTAGACTGCACAAAGATACTGGCGTGTATATGGTCTTTTTGTCAAAAAATAAACCCCGCCTTTTCGGGGCGGGGTGCTTGTTACAGCAGCTCTTTTTTCAGGGTTTCGACGACTTCCAGAGCCTCGTTCTGATCCGCGATGAACTTCTGAAATTCTTCGGAATTCAGCGCACCATAGGAAGTGGTCTGGATGGAGAAGTCATGGACTTTCTCGCCGAACACGTCCTCGTTGTAGTAGATCTTCGGGAGATAGCAGCCGCTCTCATACGGCTCGGTGACGGAGATGGAGTGACGGGTGCGACCATCGGCATAGACAGCATCATCGACGCAGACCTCGTAACGACCGACCGTGTAGGTGTTGCGGGTGTAGCTGTTACCGTTGGCTTCCTTGTGCAGTTCCTCGACCTTAATCATTTTCATTTTGTTGTCCACCTTTCCTTTACTGTGGCTATATATTACCATACATGCGCATTGTTATCAAGGTGTACAATGCACAATTATTGACCGCACTATGTTGTTTATATTGTCAGCAGGGCAAAAAGAAATAGGCACCCGGCTATCAAGGCCGAGTGCCTATTTCTTTACCGCTCAGGGAGCGGCATGGTCAGGACGAAGAACGCACCCACGAAGTAGATCGTGGGGGGTTCGCCTGATTCACATTTGGTGGAGGCGATGGGAGTCGAACCCATGTCCGAAAGGAGTTCAGTGTAGGTGTCTCCGGGTGCAGGCGATCTACAACATTCCCGCCGCGTCACGCCGATCGTCAGGCTAACGCTTTGGTAGCTTCATGAGTTCCTGCCGGTCCGCAAAGCTTAGGTCCGTTCAGGTGCTGTGTCTAAAGGACGCCCCGGCCCCACACGACACAAGAGTGGGCGGAACGCGCAGCACTCAGGCTGCGAGCAACTGATAATTGTTGTTGTCAGTTAATTTTTTGGAGGAGTTTAGAGCAGGTCCCCCACTGCTACCCGCTGCCCAGACCTCGCTCCCCCCGTCGAAACCTTTACGCCCCCTTATAACGCACACCTTGCGATGTGCGGAAAAGCGAAAAGATCCTGCGGCAGGAAGTCTGCCTGAATCAATAGTAGACGCCGTTGGATTTAACGGCCCGATCGATGGAGCGCTTTGCGTCGCGCTTGGCGGCGTCGGCACGCTTGTCGTAGAGCTTTTTGCCCTTGCACAGGCCCACTTCCATCTTGACGTGGCCATGCTTGAAGTAGAGCGAAAGGGGCACAAGGGTGTAGCCTTGCAGCTTGCACTGCTGGTGCAGCCGCCGGATCTCGCTCTTGTGGGCCAGCAAACGCCGCACCCGCATGGGGTCCTGATTGAAGATGTTGCCGTGGTCGTAGGGGGTGATGTGCATTCCTTTGACCAGAAGCTCGCCGTTTTCGATATCGACCCAGCTGTCCTTCAGGTTGACGCCGCCGGCGCGGAGGCTCTTCACCTCGGTGCCCTTCAGCTCCACACCTGTTTCCAGCGCTTCCAGAACAAAATATTCGTGGCGTGCTTCACGGTTTGTGGCGATGGTCTTCGTCGCCGGACGCTCTTTGGTCGGTGCCATGGGCACGCCTCCCTTCTGCTCTGGTATCGTCTTGTTAGTATATCACATTTTTATGGTTTTGCAAGGCCCGTTTTTGAAGAAAGTGTAAATTCTTTCCAAAAAATCAGGCCGTCACAGTTCCCCGCGGCCGGACAAGGCCCGGTACAGCGTCGTTTCGTCGGTGTACTCCAAGCTGGCACCCACCGGCAGACCGTAGGCCAGCCGGGTGGTCTTGATGCCCAGCGGCTTGATGAGCTTGGCCAGATACATGGCGGTGGCCTCGCCCTCGACGGTGGGGTTCATCGCCATGATGACCTCTTTCACCTCGCCGTCGCCCAGCCGGGCCAGCAGCTCCTTGACGGTGAGCTGCTCGGCACCGATGCCATCCATCGGGCTGATGAGACCGTGGAGCACATGGTACATGCCGTGGTACTCGCGGGTGCGCTCAAAAGCCTGTACGTCGCGGGGGGTCTCCACCACGCAGATGATGGAATGGTCCCGCTTGGCGCTGGCGCAGATGGGGCACAGCTCGGCCTCGGTGTAATTCTGGCAGACGCGGCAGCGATGGAGCTTGGTGTGGGCGTTCTGGATGGCACCCGCCAGCGCGGCGGCGTCCTCATCCGACATGCTCAGCACCTGATACGCCATCCGGGTCGCGCCCTTGCGGCCGATTCCCGGAAACTTGCCGAACTCTTCGATCAGCTTTTCCAGCGGGGCTGCATTATAACCCATGACGATCCCTCCTGCCGGATCAGAGGCCCGGAATGTTCAGGCCGCCGGTCAGCTTGCCCATCTCGGCTTCCGCCGTCTCGTCCACCTGCTTGACGGTGGCATTGATGGCCGCTGCCACGAGGTCTTCCAGCATTTCGATGTCGTCGGGATCCACGGCTTCGGGCTTGATGGAGATGCTCAGCACCTCGTGCTTGCCGTTCATCTTGACGGTGACCATCTCGCCGGAGGCGCTGCCGGTGTACTCGGCGGCTTCCAGCTCGGCCTGTTTGGCCTTCATGTCATCCTGCATCTTCTGTGCCTGACGCATCAGGGCGTTCATATCGGGGCGGCCAAAACCTGCGGGCATTCTTGCTTTCATAATCGTATCTCCTTTGGATTGTATCTCAATTTTTAGAAATCCTTCGTACAACCTCTCAGTCGGGCTTGCGCCCGCCAGTCGTCCACCCTCTGTCGCATACGCGACATCTCCCTCCGGCCGGAGGGAGTCCTTCCTAGTAGGGGAGCCTT